>VOFH01001129.1_pt1 | contig 70001 bp, 124 predicted proteins | sample 5384091 | NCBI WGS metagenome assembly VOFH01 (sample SAMN12384727, study PRJNA508395) | human gut metagenome | isolation source: healthy gut G | host: Homo sapiens | reverse complement strand
TGGTCAATTTGAACAAAGAATGCAGCAACTAATTAAAGAACTTGAACAAAATGACAATATCATTTTATTTATTGATGAAATTCATGAATTAGTCGGTGCGGGTAACGCTGAAGGTGGTATGGACGCTGGCAATATTATCAAACCAGCCTTAGCTCGTGGAGATTTCAACTAATTGGTGCAACTACCATCAAAGAATATCGAAACATTGAGAAAGATTCTGCTTTAGCACGTAGGTTTCAACCAGTTGAAGTTAAAGAACCAACTACTGAAGAAACAGTTAAAATTTTACAAGGTATTCGTAAACGCTACGAAGATTATCACCATGTTCATTATACTGATGAAGCAATTCAAGCTGCCGTTGCCCTTTCATCTCGTTACATTCAAGATCGTTTCTTACCTGATAAAGCCATTGACCTTCTAGACGAAGCTGGTTCAAGAATGAACCTTACCATTCCTTATGTCGATAGCGAAAAAATCAAAGAAAGATTAGATGCAGCTGAAAACTTAAAGCAAGAAGCCTTGAAGAATGAAGACTATGAAAAAGCAGCATACTATCGCGATCAAATTGAAAAATATGAAAAATTAAAAAGATCAAAAAGTAGATCCAGATCACACACCTCAGATTACCGAAAAGATCATGAATAAGATTGTTGAAGAAAAAACTAATATTCCTGTTGGCGACCTACAAAAAAACAGGAAGAAACTCAATTAAAGAACTTATCAACCGATCTTAAAGATAATGTAATTGGTCAAAATAAAGCTGTTGAAACTGTTGCTCGCGCAATTCGTCGTAACCGTGTTGGTTTTAACAAGTCCGGCCGTCCAATTGGCTCATTCCTTTTTGTAGGACCAACTGGCGTTGGTAAAACAGAGTTAGCTAAGCAATTAGCTAAACAAATCTTTGGTACTGAAGATGCGATGATTCGTTTTGACATGAGTGAATATATGGAACAATATTCAGTATCTAAGTTAATTGGCTCTGCTCCAGGTTACGTAGGATACGAAGAAGCAGGTCAATTGACTGAGAGAGTACGTCACAATCCTTACAGCTTAATTCTATTTGACGAAATTGAAAAGGCTCATCCGGATGTACTTCACCTTTTCTTACAAATTCTTGACGATGGTCGCTTAACTGATTCACAAGGTCGTACTGTTTCATTTAAAGACACAATTATAATTATGACTTCTAATGCTGGTCAAGGAATTAAAGAAGCAAACGTTGGTTTTGCTTGCTGAAAACAGTCATCAAGAACAATTTAAGAATACCCTTGGTCAATACTTCAAACCTGAATTTTTAAATAGACTAGATGATATTGTTGAATTTAATTCACTTGATAAGAAGGACTTAATTAAGATTGTCGACTTGATGCTTGCTAATACTAACAATATGGTTAAAGATCAAGGTCTTCATATTGAAGTTACTCCAGAAGCAAAGGAACTACTTGTAGAAAAAGGCTATGATCCATCTATGGGTGCTCGTCCTCTTCGTCGTACAATCCAAGAAGAAATCGAAGACAAAGTTGCAGATTACAAGTTAGACAATCCTGCAGCTAAAAATTAAAGGCTAGTGTAGTAGATAACAACATTGTAATCAGTGAAAATTAAGTCTCCCAATACTAAGTAAGAGCCACATAAATGTGACTCTTTTTTATTTATTTTATAAATCTTCTAAAAGGTTATACTTAAGTTGGGATTTTAAAGACACATTTATATTATCGAGGTTATAAATATGATGCATTTAATTGATATTACAAATAGCTACCGTGATTTAGTTCAAAGACAGCTAGCAGCTACCAATAGTCAATTCGTAAAGGTTTACTTTTAGGTAATACCACAATAGTATATAGCGAAACTACTGATAAAATCGAAATCGTAATGGAAAATCATAAACGTCCTATTAGACAAGACGAAGTAGAGTTTGTCATTAAGCGTTTAATTCATGAAGATCGCATTTACGATATAACAGTTGATAAGAGTAGAAAGATTATTTCTATTACTTGCGATCGATAAAATCGCATTTAAAAAGCCATGGAAAATTCCATGGCTTTTTATTTGGGCTTTATTATAATCTTGAAGTTAATTCAACATCTGGATATTTATCTTTAAACCATCTTTCTGCAAAAGCATTTTCAAACAGAAATAGTGGCTCACCATTTCTATCTTTTTACTAACAAGTTACGCGAAGATGACATCTTAGGATCTAACTGATCTGGATTAATCCAGCGTGCTACACGATTACCTAAAGTATGAAGCTCTACTTCTGAATTATATTCGTTCTTCATTCTAAAAGAAAAGACTTCAAACTGTAATTGACCAACTGCACCTAGGATATAATCATCAGTTGCATAACCACGATAAAGCTGAATTGCACCTTCTTGAACCAGTTGGTTCATCCCTTTATGGAAAGACTTTTGCTTCATAACATTCTTAGCAGTCACACGCATAAAGATTTCTGGTGTAAATTGCGGCAAAGCTGGATAAACAATCTTTTTCTTACCAGCGTAAATTGAATCACCAATTTGAAAGTTACCTGTGTCATATAAACCAACTATATCGCCAGCAACCGCATCAGAAACTTGAACTCGTTCGCTAGACATAAATTCAGTTGCATTATTTAATCTAACTGGCTTTCCAGTTCTAGCTAAAGTTACGTCAATCCCCTTTTTAAATTCCCCGCTTCCGATTCTTACAAAGGCAATTCGATCACGATGGTTAGGATTCATATTAGCCTGAATCTTAAAAACAAACCCAGAAAATTCAGGATCGTCTGCAGCTAATTTTTCATCATCATTAACAACATGTTCTTGAGGAGCTGGGGCTAAATTAACAAAACTATCTAAAAAAGTCTCAACACCAAAATTAGTTAAAGCAGATCCAAAGAAGACTGGAGTCTGGTCTCCTTTTAAGATTTTTTCTTTATCAAAAGTATTTCCTGCTTCTTTTAACAAATCAATGTCATCTAAAGTTGATTGATATAAACTATCTTGTGCTAAAGGTTCATCTTCTGATAATTTTCCATTTTTATCTAATGGTAAATAGCGATCATCATCATCTTTTCGATAAAGTTCAACACGATTATTTGCAATATCGTATAATCCTTTTAATTGCTTTCCCATACCAATTGGCCAGTTCATGGCTACGCCTTCAATACCGAGCAAATCTTCTAATTCAGCAATTAAATCTAGCGGTTCGCGTCCATCACGATCAAGCTTATTCATAAAAGTAAAGATAGGAATGCCACGCTTTTTACAACCTTAAATAACTTTTTGGTTTGAGGCTCAATACCCTTAGCTGAATCAATAACCATTACCGCAGCATCAACTGCCATTAAAGTCCGGTAAGTATCTTCAGAGAAATCTTGGTGTCCAGGAGTATCAAGAATATTGATTCTCTTTCCCTGATATTCAAACTGCATTACTGAACTAGTTACTGAAATACCACGCTTCTTTTCAATTGCCATCCAGTCACTAGTTGCATAATGTCCACTTTTACGTGCTTTAACCGTACCTGCACTTCTAATTACTCCACCAAAAAGAAGCATTTGCTCAGTAATTGTTGTCTTACCCGCATCAGGGTGAGAAATAATCGCAAATGTGCGTCTTTTTTTCACTTCATCAGTTAACTTTGTCATTAATCTTTAGCTTCTTCCTTTTCTTGTTTTTTTCTGGAATTGTAAGTAACAGCGTTAATAAACGCGAACCCTTCATGCGTCTAGTTGTTAAAACCATCCCATTATCAAGTTTGACGCTTAGCTTTTCTCCTTTAGCTGGAATCATCCCTAATTTAGTGATTACGTAACCAGCAACAGTATCCACGTCTTCCATTGCTAAATCGGTTCCGAATTCTTCATTAAAATCAGCTAAAGGCATCTTCCGTAAATTACATATTCTCTTGGAGAGATTTTTGAAAATAGGACTTCAGCCTTATCAACCTCATCATCAATGTCACCAACAATTTCTTCAATTAAATCTTCAATTGTTGCTAGTCCTACGACACCACCATATTCATCAGTTAAAATTGCAAGCTGCCTTTGAGTTTGCTGCATCTCAACTAACAATTCACCCAATTCAATTGTTTCAGGTGCAAATAAAGGCTTAAACATTACCTGATCGTAATCTAACTTATCAAAACCGATCTTATGGGCTTTTCGTAAAACCGTTCTAATATGAATGACGCCAACAATCTTATCCTTGTCACCATCATAGACCGGTACTCTTGAATAAGGTTCTTTTAAGATTTGATCTAAGTTTTCTTGAAAATTATCATTGATATCAACCATAAAGGCATCTGTTCTAGGAACCATTACTTCTCGAGCCATTTTTTCTTCAAACTCAAGAATACCTTCCATCATTGAAAATTCACGATCACTAATCTCTTTTTTGTTCATGTAATTTATTTAAAATTTTATTTAGCTTGCGTTGTCCATCAATATCTTCATCGCCGCGAAATTTAGCTCTTAATTTGCTAAATATATCACCCGCACCGGGATCACTACTCATCTTAAATTCTCTTCTATTACTGCCTTAATCCCTATTTTAATCATAATTATCGGTAATTATATCATACGGTAATCTATGATAAAATAAGGGACAAGAAATGGGGTCTTATAGATGAAAAAAAACAAAATATCTACTTGGTATTTACATTCTTATTATTAATTCCGTATCTTTGCAGTTTAACCTTAATCGGCATCTGCTACAATGCTTTAGTTAGACACTCTAGCGATCTTTTTCGAAGTTTTATTGGTGCCTTAGTTGGAACAATTATCATGTTTGCTATCAAGGCAACCATTCAACGACCACTTGATTTGGTCTCCGCTAAAGTACCAGATAACTTCTTTAAGCAAATCCTACGTTTCTACAGCATTCGTAGACGTAAACTTTTTCTAATTGGCAACTGTTTAGTTGACTTTGTGCTTTGCTGGCTTGCGATGGATCTTGTGAGAAGTTGTTTCTCATTATCCTTTATTATTGGTAACTCGGTTGGCATTGTTTTATTAATCATGCTAATTTCGACATGTATTGGTGCTTATATCGAATATGACAACCTATCTATTGACCCCAAGCAGAAATAATTATTATTTAGCATTACCGTCAGAACTGGCATCCAGATATAAAATCTGTGCCAGTTCTTTTGTTTCTAAGTTCAACTTTTGCTAAAACATACGGTTTTTCACTATCTCCCAGATTCTCATACATTGTAATACCATCTTTAGATAATTTATCTAAAAAAGTCGGAATCACAAAATTTAAAGGTTGACTAAAGAAAGCCAAATTACTATTAGGCGTATCAATTTCCGCAATTTCTGAAGCGGGCAATTCAAATTTATTTAATCCAGCACCAGGCATCTGCTTATCATCAGCTAAAACACCATACCAAAACATAAAGTTCTCTGGTCCAAACACCACCAAACTTGCACGTTCATTTTCATAGCCATTGTCTTTAATAAACTTTTGAAAGCCTGTATCATTTTCCATTTCTTGAATAGCTGCTGTATAAGTTTTATTTTCATCAATTTGGTTTGGCATAAAAACCTTACCAATAAAATTATGTGCCGAGTATTTTTCTTTCTTCATTTTCTCTCCCCTTAAAAAACTACGATCTAAATCAGGACGTAATTGGTTATATCTTTCATACCAAATTTGTGCGAATTTTTTTTTTAGCAAACGGGCCCTTCCTTTGATCAATCCAATCTAATAATTCAAAACTAGTACTACGCAAAATACTATCAATCTCTTCACTATAATGCCAGCGTTTTTGTTCATTGCATACTGTCCGCATCAAGCAATCTAATCTCCCCATCAGGAAACACCTTAATATCTAAATCATAGTCAATATATTTCAGTGCTTCTCGATCTAATATAAAGGGACTAGCTAAATTAGCATAATATGCAACTCCATCAGGTCTGAGCATTGCAATCACATTAAACCAAAGTTTACGATGAAAATAAACAATTGCTGGTTCACGGCTAATCCACTTTCTACCGTCTTCTTCTGTAATCAAAGTTCGATCATTAACGCCAATAATAATATTTTGCTCTGTTTTAACTACCATAGTGTCACGCCAATTTCGATGCAACGTGCCATTATGCTTATAACTTTGAATTGCGATATAATCGCCTTCACGAGGCATTTCCATAATGTGCGCCTCCTCACTAAACATTATACCAGCAAATTAATATTCATCTATTTCTTCTAAATCTACTACTTCGCCATTTAAGAAACTATCAATTTCACTACTTGAAAAGCCATGTTGAAACAGATATCTTTTAACCTTCTGCTTCCTTTTTAAAATCTTCATCTCTGCGATAGCGACGCCATGCCTTACTTCCTTGTTTTTTAAAGCTTCGATTTGTTCATCCTCATCGTTTTCTAAATCTAATTTCTCAATTACTAATTCACCTAGCTCTTGATCAAATCCGTGAGCTCGCAATTTGGTCAACGCCTTTTGCTTAATATCCTTATATGAAAGTTTACCTACTTGATGAATAAGTGAGTGCACTAAGCGAAGACCAGCATCAATCCACTCTTCATCTTCAATTTCATAAAGTGCCTCTTGAATAACGTCAGCTGCAAGACCTTTTTTGCTTTTAATTTTCTATCAACAGCTCTTGGTCCATCTTTTCCAACTCGAAGATTATTCTTGATAAACAAACGAGCAAAATTGTTATCATTTAAATAATTCAACTTAATCAAATTCTTAACGGCGGCTTGACTAGCATCCTGACTAATTTCATGTTTATTTAAATACTCTAAAATTTCATATACACTACGTGGCTGATAACTTAAATAAGACATCGCTAGCTGAATAGCATGACTATCTGATTCAGCTTTTTAATTTCTTTAATGTCTTCAGTACTTAATTCTGTTCCCTTTAAAAGTCTTTTTTCCGCTAGGGTCCTTTCACTTACGCTAAAAAGCATACTCATTATCAATAAAAATATTATAGCGTCCTTTACGTTTTTGCGTGCTTATCTTAGTTATAATTGGCATTATCGCACCTTCTTCATTTTTGGTTTCTTCTATATTATAATAAATTAAATACTTGTATCACTTGAACATAACGCTTATGCTTATTGTGACACTTTTTTCATGAATCAATCGAAATGAGGGCCTTATTTTGACAAAATTTATTAAAAACAAGCAAGAAAAAGATATTATTATCACTATTAAACGGCTAGGTATTAATGGTGAAGGGATCGGATATTATAAAAGAAAATTATTTTTATTCCCGGTGCTCTTCCAGGTGAAGTTGTTGTTGCAAAAATCATTGATAGACACCCACATTATTTAGAGGGCGAATTAGTTCGAATTAAAGAAAAGTCTCCAGATAGAGTGGCTTTCCCGAAGGGCGTAAATCCGGCCGTTGGCGGCTTAGAATTAGCTCATCTTTCTTATCCAAAACAACTTGAGTTTAAGCAACACCTAATTCTAGAATCTCTTAGAAAATATCATCAAGAGACTACATTAAGTATAAAGTCAAAAAGACTATTTCAGCTCCAAATGCCTGGCACTATCGCAATAAAGCTCAATACCAAATTGAATTCAATAAAGGAAAGAGTAAACTTGGCCTGTACGCTCTAACTCACGTCGTTTAATTGATCTTCCTGAAATGCCAACTCAAACAAAAGAAACACAAAAAACAGAGCGTGAAATTAAAAGTTAATCGATAAACTTCATATTCGAATTGCTGACTTTAGACGTCATAATGATGGTATTAAAACTATTGTAGTTCGTCAAAGCCATGCTAGTGGGGAAATCAAAGTAACTTTAATTACAATTGGTAAAAAAATTAGAGACCTTAAATTACTAGCCAGCCAAATTATGAAACTTCCTAATGTAGTTTCTGTTTTTCAAAATGAAACACAATGGCAAAATCCTCAAGTTTGGGGCAACAAGACAATTAAATTGTTTGGAAAATCACATATTATCGAAGAAATACTAGGTAAGAAATTTAAACTCTCACCTCGTGCATTTTCCAGTTAAATCCAGAACAAACTAGTACGCTTTATTCAGAGGCACTTAAATACCTAGACTTAACTCCAGATCAAACTTTAATTGACGCTTATGCTGGGGTTGGTACTCTAGGGATTCTAGCAAGTGACCAAGTTAGACAAGTCAATGGGATTGAATCTATTCCTGAAGCTGTAATTGATGCCCAAGAGAACTGCCACTTGAATCATGTGAGAAATGCAGAATATATTCAAGGAAATGTTGAAAAGTTACTTCCTGAATTAAAAAATCAAGGTGTCCCAATTGATGCTTTGATCGTCGATCCTCCACGTACAGGATTAAGCAAAAGTTAATTAAGACTCTACTTGAAGTAAAACCAGAAACCTTTGTTTATGTTTCTTGTAACCCAGCTACACTTGCAAAAGATTTAGTTCTTTTAAGCGAAGCTTACGACGTTCGCGTTATTCAACCAGTTGATATGATGCCTCAAACTCCACGCTGGGAAGGTGTTACAAAATTAGTTTTAAGAAAAAAATAAGTAAGTAAAATAATATTATTTTTAGCAGTCCTAGGGACTGCTTTTTTTTCATAAAAAAGGTTGTAGACTGCCTGGTCTACAACCTTTTTCAAGTGGATGAGGTAAATACTATCTAGCGCCATAACATCAGTATCTGGGTTCAATATTATGACTTGATCAACATCACTTGTTTGCATCTGTATTGAATAACGACTATTTGATCTTACTAAGAGAATCTTGTCTTTAAAACACTACAATCTGGAGATAAAAACTTTTTACAATATTATTCTACCTCTCCACATGTCTTATTATAACAACTATGTAAGCGAATACAAGCTATTTAACTTTATATTGACGAATATCATCACAAATTCCCGCAAAATAATATCTCCCTTTTTCTTCATCACTAGTAAGTTCAACATTATTTTGGGGATCTACTAAACTCGCTGAAAAGATTTTCTCATATTCAGGAACACTTAATTTCTTTCTTTTATCTAATAAAGCCTCATCAGCATCCTTATCAAGCTCATTCTCATATCCTTCAACTACATTTGCTGAATAAAATTCGGCCATGGCACCTGAGCCATAAGAAAATAACCCAATTAAATCGCCAGCTTTTAAACCACCATTTTCAAGTAAACTAAGTAAACTCAAATACAAAGATCCAGTATAAATATTGCCAACATTAGCATTTAATTCTTTAGACGCAGTAAACCTATCCATTAAGCGGGCATTTGTTTCTTCATCTACTCCCTCAATGGCTAAACGATTAGCCTTCAACCCCATTTTAGTAAAAGGTAAGTGATAAATAATAGCAGCAAAATCTTTTGTTTCAAGTCCCTTTTGCTTCTTATAATCAGAAAAAGTATGTTTAAAAAATTTAAATAAACTTGAGTTGAATATTTTCCGTCTACTTTGGCAGTTTTAGAATAATTTGGTCGCCAGAAATCATTAATATCTTCACTATAAGCGCTATGGCCTTCATTAATTTCTAGAATTCTTGGATTGCTAGAGATTAATAAACTAACGCTTCCTGCTCCCTGAGTTACTTCGCCAGCAGTATTGATTCCATAGCGAGCAATATCACTACCAATAACAATTGCAGTTTGATCAGGATGAAGTCGTACAAAATCTTGAGCAATCATTACCCCTGCTGTTAATCCAAAACATGCTTCTTTAACTTCAAACGCTCTAACGGTTGGATCAAGTTTTAAAGCTGATTTTACAAATAAAGAACCTGATTTAGATTGATCAACACTACTTTCAGTACCAAAAATCAAAAGCCCAACTTTAGATTTGTCAATTTTGTTTATATACCGTAATGTAGCATTAATTCCCATTGAAACCGCATCTTGAGTTGGATCAGCCACGCTCATCCTTTTCTGCCCAATTCAATTAAAAATTTATTTGGATCTTGGTTTCGTGCATGAGCCAAATCTACCATATCTACATACTTATTTGGAGTAAAATATCCAATTTGATCAATTCCAACCTTCATTTAATTCTTTTCCTTTCTTATTTCATCTAAAAAATCTCACAGCGGCTTCTTGAGTATATTGTTTACTTTCTTGCAGCTTTTCTAAAACCTTTGCCTTCTCATCTTCATTAGCCTTTAAAAGTAGCAACCAAGTTTCTTGCTTGCAATTTCATATGACCAGCCTGAATTCCCTTAGTAGAAATTGCTAATAGTGCTGAAAAAATTATTGGCTAAACCAGTTGCCGCAATGATCTCGGCTAATTGTTCAGCAGACACCTTACCTAATAAGTTAAAACTCTGCTGAATATCTCGACGAGCCTTGATAGAACCACCAACTACACCAATTGCTAAGGGGATCGTTACTGTTCCAATTAATCTATCATTTGCGATGCTCCACTTACTAAGTGAAGTATAGCTACCATCTTTATTCGCCCATACGGCAGTTGCTGCTTCTACTCCGCGATAATCATTACCTGTTGCTACTAAGACGCTATCAACACCGTTCATTATTCCTTTATTATTAGTTACGGCTCGATAAATATCCGTTTGACCAATTTCACTAAGTAAAACTATTTTTTAGCTACCTTGGGTCCACCAACGCTATTAATATCCAAACTTACTTTGGCTGTAGTTAATTGAGTCGGATAGTTAGATAAAATCGCATACATGGTTTGTTCAACATTTATCTGCTTTTCTAACTTGTTTCCTAAGAATTCTAAAATAGCATTTGTTTTATTTGCTCCCATTGCTTCTGCAGGATCAACTAATACTTTAAGAAAAACCAAATTATCTTTTCTAGAAGCTTCAATTTTTCGAACACCGCCACCATGCTTAACTAAACTAGCAAATTTACGATTAGCTAATTCAATTAACTCAGGAAATTCTTCAGTAAATCTAACTAAATCAAAATCATGTGCCACTTCTAAAACGATTTGCCCGTAGATTCCATTTCTAATGCTAACTGCTTCTACTCCACCATTTTGATTAAAAATTTTACTTGCATGATTAGCTGCTGCAACAACTGATGGTTCTTCCACCGCCATTGGCACACAATAACTTTTTTCATTGACAATTAACCTCGGTAAAATTCCCAAAGGAAGTCGAACCTGACCAACTACATTCTCACTGTGTGTATTCAATCTTGTTAAAGTATCAGAAGCTATTTTACTTAATTCAATTCCTTCTTCTTCAAGAAAGTTTCTTCTCTCTTCTGGCAACCATTGATAAAACTTCTTTTAGATAATTCTTCTGATTTCATATGCAATTCCTTGACCGCCACCAATACATAACGAAACAATCGCTCTTCGACCATTGATCTTGCGTAAACTATTCACTGCACTTATTACTAACCGCGTACCTGTCGCACCCAATGGATGTCCTAAACTAATTGCTCCACCAGCAATATTTAGCTTTTCTTTTGGAATATTCAAATCACGAGCTACAGCATAAGCTTGCGCCGCAAATGCTTCATTAATTTCAACTAAATCATAATCATCAATTGTACTATTAGTTTCTTTTAGCAATTTTTAATTGCAAAATATGGTGCATATCCCATATAAGCAGGATCACAGCCAATTTCCGCATAAGCACCTAAATAAGCTAATGGCGTTAAGTTAAATTCATCTAATTTTTGTTGATTGGCAAGAAGCACCATAGTTGCTCCGTCAGTCAATGGAGATGAATTTCCTGCTGTAACACGACCATTTTCTTTAAATACAGGTTTAAGCTGTCCCAAGGCATCTAAACTAGTATCTGGTCGAATCGTCTCATCATGATCTAGTACTTTCCCGTTTAACTTGATAGGGGCATACTCTTCTTCAAACCAATTATTCTCTTGAGCCGCATAAGCCTTGGCATGAGAATCACGTGCGAATTCATCCATATCTTGACGAGTAACTTGGTATTTATCAGCAACATTTTCAGCAGTAATTCCCATTGGCTTTTCAGAATAGGCGTCACCAATGCCATCTATCATTAAACTATCTTGATATACTGGATTTTTATCATGCTTTTTACTCTTATTGAGTAAAAAGAGGAGCATTTGTCATGCTTTCAGCTCCGCCAACAACAGCAATTTCATAATCACCAAGTAACATTTGCACTTGTTGCAAACCGTAAAAAAACTTTTAAACTAGAACCACAAACATCGTCAATGCTTGTAGCAACAATAGACTCAGGTAATCCTGATTTTAAAGCAATTTGACGTGCAACATTTTGCCCTAAACCAGCACTTAAAAACATTGCCAATTAGAATGTTATCGATTTTATCTTGCGATACTATATTCTTTTTTTAATAAGCCTTTCAGTGCTAAGACACCTAAATCAACAGCATTTTCATCCTTATAAAATCCACGATATTTGCCAAAAGGAATTCGATTCATTCCTACAATATAAACATCTTGTAACACGCTTCCACCTCTTAGTAAAAATTATTACAATAACTATGATAGCTCACAAATCTAAACAGAAACAAAAAGCGCTATATTTTTTAATTAATTCTAAAAAAAAGATTGCTAATCAATCTTAGCAATCTTTTACAAATATCTATTTAGAAAAGCTTTGACCTTTTTTCTGATACTGAGCAGGCTCAGTTGCAAATGACTTTGCATGTTTAGCACCTGGAACAATCCAAAGCTCTTTTTACCTTTTAGAAGCTTGGTAATTATCATATACCATTTTAGTTGGAACAAAAGTATCCTTTTCTCCATGAATAAAAAACATTGGTCGCTTATTCTTTGCGACTTGTCTTATACTGCTACCATCCCCTAAGAAATATCCAGCTCTAAGTCTAGTAATTCCGCTTAACACTTCAACTAATGGAAAACGTGGAAAAGTTGGTAAATGGTACAAGTCCTCTGCTTCGTGTTCAACTTCATCCTTAACATTAGTATAACCGCAATCTTCAATATAGGCTTTTACTTGTCTCGGCATTGTTAATCCGCTTGCCATCATGGTTGTTGCTCCTCCCATACTGACACCGAAAATAGCAATTTTACTATCAGAACCATTCTTTTGAATAGCTTCTTTAGCCCATTTTTTAACATCTACTTTTTCACGCCAGCCATATCCAATATAGTTTCCTTGACTTTGTCCATGTCCACGAGCATCAGGTAAAAGCGTATTATAGCCAAGTTTATGAAACATAGCTGCATAAGCTCCCATTGTATCTTTATTATTCATAAAACCATGTAGAATAATCACTGTCTTTTTTAGAATTTGCAGCTGGAATATAATTTGCATCTAACTTTAAATTATCATCCGCTGACTTTATAACCCATTTTTGTTTATGAACATCTTGATACCATTTTTCTCCCTGTAAAGCGGATCAGACTTTACTATCTTAGTATCATTACTGATAAACGACTTATGACCAGGAACGACAGCAACCTGATAAAAATATAGCCCTGCAGCTATAAAAAATGCCGCAAACTGCTAAAATAGAGATAATAATAATTTTTTTTTTTCTTACTCTTTATCTTCATTGGAAGACCTCTATTTCAAAAAATATAATCTATATTATCTCTAGTAAATATAGAAATCAAGAGCTGGTGAAATATTATGTATCTAGATGATCTTTTAACTTTAATTTCTGATCTTCATCAAACTTTCAATTTTTTTACCAAACCAGTAAAACTGGTCCTTTATACCCTATCAGTAAAATTCAAGTCGAAGGAGATCAATGTTTGTTATTTATAGGGAAAAAGGCAAAGACAGTTACCCAAATCATGCAACTGCTTGGTAAATTAAAGTCTACTCATATTCCAGTATATGTTTATTTAAATAATTCAAATAAAAAAGCAAAAATTTTTGGTGTGCAAATTAACTTAGAAAAGGGACAAGCTTATACACTATAAAACTATATAAAAAAGAATGAGGCTCAGCTTGACCTCATTCTTTTTAGTTTTTATCTAGGTATCTATTTAAGACCTGCAATACCCCATTATCATTATTGCTAGGGAGCAAGATATCTTGCATGCTCTTTCGCGATCTCCATGCCATTCTCCATCGCATAACTATATTTGGCAAAATCAAGCATCTGAATATCATTACCACTATCGCCAAAAGCAATCAAATCTTCACTAGTCAAATTAAAACGAGCAAGTAGATTCCTTAATCCAGTAGCCTTATTAATCCCATACTTAACTGCATCTATAGCTATCGGATTAGAAGGAACGTAGTGACAAGATTTCCGTATTGTTCATTAAAATCTTGCTCAATATCTTTTGTACAATTTTACTATCATAGTGAAAAGTTAATTCAATAAAAACGTCATCAGGTAAATTCTGCCAGTCACTAATTTCAGTACTTTCCTTAGCAAAATATTGCAGAAATTCTTTATCTTTTGCAGGCGCTTCAGTTCCAATATAGGCCTTTTTTTCTGCCATAGGCCATTGTTGCCATACTGCCATATTTATTATGAACAAAATTAATTAAATTGATAGCTTGTTGTTTACTTAATCCTTCAACAGCAACTTCTTTCCCTTCGACAATTAATCTAGAACCATTAGCAGTTACAAAATCCATTCGATCAATAAACTCTGGAAAATCATTTTTTAACCGAGCAAATGGTCTTCCACTAGCTACAATAAATCTAATATCATGTTTTTCAAGTTTAGTTAAAACTTGATCAAATAATTGATGATCATAACTTCTCTGGTCATTCAAAAAGTCCCATCCATATCAACAGCAACAGCTTTAAAAGGAATCTTCATCTTTTTCTCCTTACTAACGACGGCTCAAAGCACCATTCAATTTCTTACGATATACAAAATAAACAATTAAAATTATTGGCACAATAACTAATAAGACAGGATAAAAGTAAGCTGGAGCTAAATTTTGAGCAGTCACGCCACCAATCATTGGGCCAGCAGCCATTCCAATATCAAGTCCTAGATAGAATGTTGAACTAGCTAACCCCTGTTCTTCAATTGGAGCTAACATCAGAGCAGTTGACTGATTAACAGAATAAATAACCCCATAACCAATTGAAAGCATAATAGCTGCGAAACCCATCAACCAATTATTAACCATAAAAGCTGCAACAATTAAAAATAAAATTGTTGCTATTAGGCTTAGCCAAAACCAAAATCCAAAGCGAATTAAATCGAAATATTTTTTTAAACCAATTCTAATCAAGAGTAAAGCAATTGCATAGATAACAAAGAAATACCCTACCGCAATTGAAAAATGTTGTCTTTCAACATACACGACAATATCAGCTTGCGTAATAAAATATGGGATTGCAAAGAAAGTCGTTAGCAAAGCAATAGGAATAGCATCTTTTGAATAATTTTAATTTTCTTTTCTTGCTACTATTAATCTTAGGCTTAGCGTGATCTCCAACAAATTGGATAGAAATAATCATTAAGATTGCAGCGACTACGGCAAGCCAAAGGGCGGACTTATAACCAATAACTTTATATAGATTGATTGCTAAAGCAGGCGCAAGAGCCATTGCTAACGCATTCATCAGACCATAAAAAGCCCATTGCCTCTCCAACATGACTACGCGGTACTAAAAATGCTAACCAAGTTGTCATACAAACAGTTGCTAAAACAAAGCCAGTACCGTTAATTAATCTAAAATTAGCAACCAATTACCTGACGGAGAGAGGCAATACCCGGCAACCTGATCAAAATCAATACTCCGCCAATAAATGATAAGCTATACTTTGAAAAACGGTCAGTTAAATTACCAGCTACTGGGCGTAAAAACATTGACACTACACTCATAATTCCAGTTATGATGCCAGCAAATACTGCACTTGCACCTAAACTGATTGCATAACCATTAATTAGCGGCGTTACAAACATTACTGAAAACATAAAAAAGAAAGACGCTGCCATAACTAAAATAACGTCTTTAGTATAAATCGATTGCTTTTTTTTCAATCACTTAACCCCTCTCTAACATACCCTTAACTTTATCACATTTTTCAAACAATCAAAAAGCCAGTTGAAATTACTCAACTGGCTTGATTATCTTTTCAGTTAATTAATAACCCATGTAGCGATCTCTTTCCCAATCAGAAACTGATTGATTATATTTAGCCCATTCAAGATTCTTAGAATCAATAAAACTTTGAGTTAAATGTTCACCTAAGGCTTTTTGAATTAATGGATCAGCCTTAAATGCCTTAACAGCATTATGCAAAGTAGATGGAAGTGGTTTAATACCACGTTTAGCTCTTTCTTCTTCAGACATTTCAAAAACATTAGAAGTAATAGGTGCCATTGGTTTCTTTGCTTCTTTAATACCATTTAAACCAGCACTTAAGCATGCTGCAAGCAAAAGATATGGGTTAGCTGTTGGGTCAGCTGAACGCATTTCAAGACGAGTATTAATCTCTTCAGCATCAGGAATTCTAACAAGTGGTGAACGGTTCTTTGAAGCCCATGAAATATAAACAGGTGCTTCAAAACCTGGAATAAGACGCTTATATGAGTTAACAGTTGGATTACCAATTGCTGTAATTGCACGAGCATGTTCCAAAATACCGTTTAAGAAGTAAAGAGCAGTATCTGATAAGTGGAATTCACCATCTTTATCGTAGAAGACATTCTTGCCATCCTTAAACAAGGACATGTTAGTGTGCATCCTGTTTCCTGCTTGACCTTCTACTGGCTTAGCCATAAATGTGGCATATAAACCATGCTTTCTTGCTACTTCACGTACAACCATCTTAAAAGTTTGAACACGGTCAGCAGTTGTTAAAAGCATCATCAAATCTAAAGTCAATTTCTTGTTGACCGTCTCCTACTTCATGGTGAGCTGCTTCAACTTCAAAGCCAATACTTTCTAATGTTTCAACAATATCACGACGGCATCTTGCACCTTCGTCATCAGAGGTCATATCAAAGTATGAAGCATGATCAGGAACTTCAGTAGTCCAGTTGCCATCTTCACCTAACTTAAATAAATGAAATTCTGCTTCAAAACCAATATCAAAATCAGTAAAGCCCATATCATTCATTTCTTTAAGGATACGCTTCAAGTTATTTCTTGGGTCACCTTCAAATGGTTCACCATCGGTCTTATGAACAGAACATACTAAACGACCAATCTTTCCGCCCTTTTCATCTCCCCAAGGTAAAACTGCCCAAGTTGAAAAGTCGGGATATAAAACCATGTCACTTTCTTCTAGACGAACAAAGCCATCAATTGAAGAGCCATCAAAACGGATATCGTTAGTTAAAACTTTATCTAATTGACTAGTTGGAACCTCAACAGCCTTAGAAGTTCCATTAATATCAGTAAAAGCTAATCTTAAGAAACGAACATCGTTATCCTTAACACTCTTTTAATATCTTCTGCAGTAATAGTTTTACTCATTGTACACACCTATTCTAAAGGATTATACCTGTTCCAAGCGATTGGTATAGTCCTTAAAAATCTATTAACTACTTGTGCTAATGCACACTGAAAACAATAACAAACTAGATTGGTCTCGTCAATCAGTATTAATATTTTTTAGATATATTTTAAACCGTTTGTTATGAATATACCAGTAATATCCTATCATAACCATAACTTTTTTATTTATTTAAAAAACTTTTTATTTCATTTAGAGCTTTTTCTGGCGTCTCCCTATCATGTAGAGGATCTAACCAGACAACAGGCAATTGATGTTTAAAATACGTTAGCTGACGTTTGGCATATTTTCGCGATGCTTGTTTTAGTTTATTTACGCATTCATCAAGCGTTTTTTTCACCTGAAAAATATGGGAAAATTTCTTTATAGCCAATCGCTTGAATTGTTTGATGCTCACGAGCACGGTTGTCATAAACAAATCTTGCTTCTTTAAGTAACCCAGCGGCCATCATTTTATCTACACGTTTATTTATTCGCTGATAGACTTCTTCTCGATCACTATTTAACCCAATAATCAAGGCATCATATCTAGGAGAAATTTTTGCTTGCTGCTGACTAAATAACTTACCTGTTCGACTAATCACTGTTAATGCTCTAAGAGTTCGACGACTATTTTGTGGAGCTATTTTTTAGCAGCATCAGGATCCTTTTCATTAAGAAGCTGCCATAATTTTTCTGCACCATTTTCTTTTAAATATTTTTCCCACTTAGGATCTACACTTGTTTGATAATCTCCAGGTTCACCCTAATTGCAGCTTATTTACTAATGCATTAATATAAAAACCCGTTCCTCCAACAACTAGTGGAATAGACCCCTTAGCTACAATTTGATTAACAGCTTTTGTACCTTCAGCAACGAAATCTTTAACAGAATATTCTTCAAAAATGGAACGCTGGTTAACCAAATAATGTTTTACTTGTCTTAGTTCTTCAGCTGTTGGCTTAGCAGTACCAATACTTACCTCTTTGATAAATTTGCATTGAATCTCCAGAAATGATTTCTGCATTAATTTTAGGGGCAAGTTTCAATGCTAGGTCGGTTTTCCCAATTCCAGTGGGTCCAATCAGGACAATAATTTTTTTGCATAAATAATTCCTCTTATTTCTTGATATCCATTCTAACAAAAACTACTATTTCTTCAGACTTAATATAGCAAAAGGCTTTATCGAAATAAAATTATTGCTAAAATTTGAATTGATAAAATAATTTTTAGGGAGGCATTAACCATGGCAAAAGAAATTTGGTGCTGGTGTCGTAACTGGCGTTTTAGCAACTGTTGGCGCACTTGCTGCAGGACTTGCTACTTATAAAAAAAAGGTAGTAGAACCTGAACAAAAAGAAGCTGATAGAATTGAACAAAATAGAATTAAAGCCAATAGAAAGAGTTACTCAGCTCATCAAGGTTAAATAAAAAAGAGATTAATCCCTGTAATAAGGATTGATCTCTCTTTTAGTATTTAGAAGACTTAGTTTGGCCATCCCATTTTTCAAAGCCGTCTTTCAGCCAATATACTTTTTTATAGCCTTTTTTCTGCAAAAAGCGTGCTGCTCTTACAGTTAATGCACTTGAATCAGAATAAAGATATACGGGTAAATCTGGACGGATTTCTTGATATTGATACTTAAACATTGTGTAAGGAATGTTACGTGCTCTAGAATATGTTCTTTCTTAAATGGGCCCTTTTCACGTACATCAATAATTTGTGCTTTTCTCTTACCCTTTTCAAACTCTTCATTAGTTAGCGCACCACCGACACGCTTCGATTGAATCCATGTCCAAAACCAGCTTAAAGCAAAAGCCAAAATAATGATAATTAAGACAAAATTGATGATCCCAAAATATTCATTAATTACTTACTCTAATATAAAATTTCTATAGTACTATAATAATCCATTACTATCTTTTGTGCTAGTTTCCTTTTCTTCTTCTTCAATTTCATGCTCGTGACTCAAAATTAACTTAGCATTCATGTATTCTTTTTTAGAAACTACACCGGCATGATATAAATTATCTAATTCTATTCCCATTAATTCAATATCCCATTTACGTTTACCAACATAAACAATAATATTAAACTTTTTAAGTAGCTTTTTTGAACATCGTGTAAATTTTTCATTATTAATTATTAATCACTATTCCTTGATGTAAGCAAAATACAACATAAATAATTGTAATAACGGCTGCAATAACTCTTAATTTATGATGGTATTGTCTTAAGTGCGCACTACCAAAATTATTCCCAATAGAAAACCAGATACTAAACCACCTAAATGACCTAAAAATATCAATATGACTTGCAAAATAAATCAAGTGCCAAATTGATAATAGCTAGGGCTAAAGCCTGCTTTCCTAAATAATTAATTGCAGGAATTGCACGGTTAGCTAAATAAAGTGCGATGACTACTCCAAAAGTCCAAACAACGCTGTTGAAGCGCCAGCACTAACTACAGAATCACTGCCATACGCATAGCTTAGTAAATTTCCACCAATTCCTGACAGCAAATAGACGCTTAAAATCGCCAATGCCTAACAAAGGCTCCATAAATTGCCCAATATAATAAATCATCACAGCGTTAGAAGCAATATGTAGCCATCCAATGTGTAAAAATTGAGCAGTAAACAGCCTCCACCATTGATGTTCAACGGTAACTAGCTGATTATTCATTGCACCTAAGCGAAGCAAAGTATTAATATTAGTCGATCCACCCATTATTGTTTCAAGAATAAACACAATAAAGAGCACTATTAAAATAGCATTTGTAATAAATGTGCTAGAAAATCGACTAAATTTCAATTTTTGCATCTCGTCTCCTCTTTCTTATTTAACTAAAATTAACTTCTCAATCGGAATATCATGTTCTTCAACCTGCCATGAAGTTCGCTTAAAAAGTTGGACTGAATTGACTAAACTAAGCGTTCTAGTTGGATACTTTTCTAAAAAGCGATCATAATAGCCCCCACCAAAACCAAGACGACTATTTTTATCTAAACCGTAAGCTAGACCGGGAACAATCATTAAATCTAAGTTATTATTCACGATAGCTTTTTGAATCACGATTTTCTAAAACACCAAACTTAGTTTTAACTAATATCGTATTTTTATCATAAAGTGTAAATTCCATCTTCCTCTTTGGCAAGCATCGCGAATATATACTCTTTTACCCATCTTCCATAAAGAAGCAATAATAGGCACTTGTACTGACTTCTAGAGGCATTGAAACAGAAATACCTATCGATTCTGCGCTAGCTAAAGTGAATTTCTAAGTAGCTTTTCTTTAAGATCTTATCTTCAGATAATTTTGCGTACTATTCGCAAATTCAGTTAATCTCTTTATTTGTAATCTTCGTAATTCGTTTTTACTAATTAAATGCATTAAATAATATCTCTGGATACAAAAAACAACAGGAATTGCCTGTTGCTTTGATTACTTAGTTTCGCGGTGAAGTGTTACCTTTCTTTCAACTGGGCAATACTTCTTTAAAGCTAAACGTTCCGGATGCTTACGCTTATTCTTTTCAGATAAGTAACTTCTATCGCCACATTCGGTGCATTCAAGGATAATATGTTCTGCCATCTTTTCCACCACCTACTTATTTAGTTAACTGTTAAACTATACCATGTTTTTGCGTACTTTTACCAGTACTTTTCTTATTTATTAAGCTTTGAAGTAGTCTTCAACCATTGCCTTGGCAACTTCAAGGGGTATATTTACCTTCCTTATCAGGATCAAGTCCTGGGAAAAACAACCGCAACAGCAAGTTTAGGATCCTTTGATGGTGCATAACCAACAAAAGTAGCGTTAATAACTTCTGGAGCTTTAGGATTCCCCGGGTTATCTTCATCATAATAGAAAGTCTGAGCAGTACCAGTCTTACCGGAAATTGAAGGCTTAACATCCTTCAATGAGTGAGCTGTTCCCCATGAGTTAGTACCATGAACAACACGATAAAATCCTTGATGAATAACATCAAGTTGATCTTTGCGTCCAAGGAATACGCATTTGAACCTGTGGCTTATTGTTATAGAGAATAGAAACTTTGTTTCCTTGAGCGTTAGTTTCACCAACCGATTGAACTAAATATGGACGCATACGATATCCACCATTAGCAATAGTTGAAACATATTGAACTAACTGAATTGGAGTATAAGCATCATAGTTTCCATAAGCTAAGTCAAGCACAGAACCACTAAGTAGTTGCCCGCCGAATTATATGAGCGACCTTGAATACCAGATACTTCACCTGGAAGATCAACTCCTGTCTTCTGCCCTAAACCAAACATTGCAAAGTTACGTCTTAACTTTGTAAATGCATCTGAAGGCATAGAGATAAAGCATGTGGTGTATATTTTGCATTAACCCATCTTAGAGCAAGCTGCATCATATAGATGTTACTTGATACTTCAAGCGCCGTTGGAGCATCTAAGCTACCAAACGTACCAACTGGATAAACAGATTTTTAATTGGTGACCCTGTAAGTAAATTGGCGTATCAGGCATCACACTGTTAGTCGGCGAAATAATACCATTCATTAATCCACCTGCAACAGTAGCACCCTTGATTGCAGATCCCATAACAAATGATTTATTAATTACACCTAACGCATCATCCTGTATTCTTATCCCAGTTTTCGCATTATGATCAATACCTGCAATTGCTAAAAGCGCACCAGTTTTAGGGTTCATTGCCACAGCATATGCACCGTTAGAGTAATTGAGAAGCCAGCAGCTTGAGAGCAGAAGCATATACTTTTTTTCAGAGTCTTTTCAACTTCTTTGCTGGTACTTTGGTATTCATTGTCAAAATTAGGCTTTAAAATGCTTTGGCCCTTTATATACAGTTTTAGTTTGTTCAACCCCATCTTTTAGCCTTAGTTACTACTTGTGACTTAGATTTTGTACCCTTTCAAAAGTGGTTCATACTTTTCTTCAAGGTAACTAGTACCAACTCGGTCGTTACGTGAATAACCTTGAGTTAAATAGTATTGTAAGTTATCGCTTGGTAGACCTGCTTTTTCTGAAGAAACTGAACCAATAATACTCTTAATCGATTTTCCGTTTGGATAGCTTCTTTGACCAGTCTGTTCCAATACCTACACCAGGTAATTCAGACAAGTGTTCTCCAACCAACGCCATTTCACGATCAGTTAAGCCCTTGTTTTTAATATAAATAGTCGAAAGTGTATATGCACCGGAAATCTTATTAAAAATTAAAGCAGCTGTTTTTGACGCTTAGTAAAATGAATATTTTGTTTTTCTACACGTTTTAAGACATTATTATATATTTGACTTGAACTTAGCGCATCACCATTACTGTCATAGCGTTCAGATTTAGGTAATTTTGCTGTTTCCTTTTCTGAAATTTTGCTATTAGCTAAGTAATAATCATATAACTGCCTTTTTGTAGGTTTTTCATCATCAAGTGTTATATATTTGACTTAAATGATTAGAAACTTTATATATTTGACTAGACGTAATGCTAGAATTTTTGGTATAAGTAATTGCGTTATTGGCTTTATTACCTACCAAAATCTTGCCACTGCTGTCATACATCACACCACGTGGTACGTTATTAGATACAATTTTTTTGGTCTGTTTGTTGCACTTCCGCTTGAAAACGACCACCATAGAAGAGTTGCAAGTAAGCTAATTGACCAATTAATAATAAAAATAAAACTAAATGACGCCCAAAATAATTTTCATTCTTAGGGGCGTCGAAGGGAATTTCTATTCGAACCTTTACTTTGTTTTAAATAATTCAAAATTCTAACCTCACTAAACTAGAATTGATTTTAGCAAAAAACGGATCTAAATTCTATTTTTCTATCAATGAAAATCGCAATAATTATATATTCTTAAGAAGTAGGGACTCTATCAATGTTTACCAACCAAGTTAAAACATATTTCAAAAACAATTATCTATATTGGCTTTCCTTTTACTACCTGCCTGCATTTTTGCAAGCTTACTTTATCTATCGCAATTATGAAATTCTAACTGTTGATTTAGGGCAGCAATATATTGATTTTCTAGCTTTTTATAAAACAACTTATTTTCTAATCCGCTAAATCTTATTTTTACATTCAGTAGTGGCTTAGGTAATTCCTTTATTGGAACCTGGGCTTATTACTTAACTAGTCCCTTCAACTTTTTATTATTTATTTTTTCCAAGTCGCAATTACCCGAAGCAATTCTTTTTAATTATTAGTTTAAAATTGGAAGCATCAGACTTAGCAGTTTTTATTATTTTCAAAAATTCTTCAATGGCGATAACAAAGTTTTTGCTCTTGCAGCTAGTCTAGCCTTCTCATTAAGCGGATTTGTTGTTAGTTATAACTTAAACTTAATGTGGCTTGACAGTTTAATTTTGCTACCTCTGTTGCTTGACTCTATTGATAAATTAGAAACAAAAGGCAACACTACTTCTATCTTACCATGATCACTTTTTTATTATGGTTTACTAATTTTATACTGGTTTCATGGTGCTTTTCTTCGGCTTACTTTACTTTATTAATACGCTATTCAATTCTTCTTTTTCTAAGAGACAAATTATCTTTCAATATTTTACTAAAAGTTTTCTTGGCACCAGTTTAGCTGCAATCATATTACTACCATCTTTCTTTGAAATATTAAATGGAAAAATTCATTCAGATACTACTTTATCAATGGGGTTTCAATTTGCTCCATATCAAACATTTTATAAATTAACTGTAGGTGCTTTTAACTTTACTGAAATGGAAAAAGGGTTGCCTAATATCTTTTTAACTAGTATCTTTACTCTTCTTTTTGCATCCTCTATTTCATCAACCACCATTTTTCTATTAAAGAAAAGGTAGCCTCCGCGTTATTACTAGTATTTTATTCTTTTCCTTTAGTTTCAATCCTCTTATTTTACTTTGGCACTTAGGTCAATACCCAGTTTGGTACCCAGCTCGCTTTAGCTTTATCTTTTTCTTTTTACGCAATTTATCTCGGAGTTCAGGTTCTTGCTCACACACATAAATTTAATATTAGCAGCAAAATAGTGTCTTTTCTTCTAGTAATTAGTTTAAGCTCATTTCTTTCTCTAAATCTTCATCAAAAGAGTTTTTAAATCAAACAAATATTACTTTAACTATTCTCTTTTTATTATGTAGTTTGTTAATTCTTTTGTTTTTCAACTATAAATGGATCCCAGTAATTTTCTTTGGCATTGTTGGTCTTGAAGTAAGTATCAATTTGTTAGCTAGCCTTGATAATATTTCTTATCAAAAAAACTTTGACTATACCAATTTCACTAAAAACATCTCTGAAAGTACATCATATTTACACAAATATGATTCTAGCTTATATCGAACCGAAAAACTTTTACGCGTTCAGATGACGATCCTTTAAGCAATAACTATTATGGTATTAGTAATTTCAACTCCATTTCTGACCGTTCAACTATTAATTTGATTGAGTATTTAGGTCTTGAAAATAATGACAATTCTTTTTACTAATAATTTTGCTACTCCCTTATCTGATAGTATTTTTAGGCGTTAAATACAATATCGTTCCGATTAAGAATCGGCGAAGCCTTCCTTCAAAACAACAAATAGTTTTTACAAGTGCATTTTATCGACCCGATTTAATTACGAATAAGGTTGTCAAAAGTTTTAAACAAGTACAAATTAGAAAAAAATTCTTCAGCTTTACCTCTTATTTTTATCTCTCCATCACATAAGAAAACAAACTTTTATGCCAGTATGCCATCTGCTAATCAAAATACTCTTTTAATAGCATTGTTGGTAAAAAAATTAATCTCTTTAATAGCTTGTACCTAACAAATCCTAATAAACTAGAAAATATCAAATCCACTAAAAATATTAATGAATATCAAAAATTAACAAAAGCAGAATTGCAACGATTTCTTTCAAAATTTCTTCCTTTCAAAAGGACCTTATTATTTAGAACTTCCTTCAAATTTAGATGCAAATTCTGTTTCCATTACTGTCAATGGACATCATCTTAATAATCAAGATTTAGGAATTTCAAACAAATTATTAAATATTGGTTATTATTCTCCAAATGCTCCAATCAAAATTACTTTTAATTTACATAATGAAAAAACTAATCTGAGTGGAATTCGAGTACTACAATTTAAAGAACATGAATTTATCCAAATTATTCGTAAATTTAACAAAAAACAGCCTATTACTTGGCAAACTAGTCCTATTTCTTTAAAGCTCACTTACATTGCTAGAAGAAATAAACTGCTTAATTCTACTATTCCTTATTCAAAAAACTGGCTAATTTTAGATAACGGCAAATTTCTAAGAACAGAAAAATTTGCTCATAATTTTTGAGTGCCAAATTAAGCAAAGGAAACCATCATTTAATTTTGATTTATATTCCCTTTGCCTTTCTAATCGGTCTTATAATTTCACTCATTTCACTTATAATTATATTTATTTTCAAACCAAAAATGCTTAACTTGCAAGAGAGCAAGTTAAGCATTTTTATAAACGATTCAGAGTTAGTTCAATGTTTTAACATCATTGATAGTTACATCAAATGTTCCACCAGGAGTGTTAATAGTTACCTTTTCACCCTTTTTCTTGCCAAGTAAAGCTTGAGCAATTGGAATCATTAGAAATTTTTCCGTTAAGCGGATCAGATTCATCAGATCCAACGATAGTATAGGTTTCTGGATCATCAGTACCTACTTCAGTGTAAGTAACAGTCTTACCGATAGAAACTTCGTTAGGATCAACGCTATCTGCATCAACAACTTGTGCATACTTAAGCATTTGTTCAATTTGAACAATACGTTGTTCTACAGCACTTTGCTCATCTTTTGCAGCATCGTATTCAGAGTTTTCTGATAAGTCACCGAATGATCTAGCAACCTTAATTCTCTCAATAACTTCTGGACGTTTTACTAATTTTAAGTTTTTAATTCCTTCTGAAGTTTTTTCCTTACCTTCAGCGGTCATTGGATAAACTTTTTCTGCCATACTAAAAATTCTCCTTACCTATACCTATTATTCTTTGCACCAACCAGCTTATGTTTTCTACTAAAAAAAGTCAACCATTTTTACTGGCCTAAACTACTATTCCGTTTCAAGTGTTCGTCATAGTTTTCATTGTAGTAAACCTTACCAGTCTTAAGATTTGCAACAAAGTAGAGATAGTTAGACTTGATTGGGTTTAATACAGCACTAATTGAATCTAAACTCGGATTATTAAATGGTCCCGGACCATATCCCTTGTGAACATACAAGTTATATGGAGATTTTACCTTAATATCCTTTAGGGTCAAAGAATGTTTATGCTTATTCAGCGCATACATGACTGAAATATCAGATTGAAGTGGCATATTTGCTTTAATTCGGTTAAAGAATACCCCAGCAATCATGCGGCGATCCTTAGACTTAACACCTTCACGCTCTACTAAAGAAGCTAAAGTTAAAACTTCCTGCACAGTCAAATGTTTTTTCTTGATAGAACTATAGTAAGGTTGTAAAAACTTGATCAGTCTTATCAACCATTTGGTTAACTAGTTCTTTCAAAGAAGCACCTTGATAGACATCATACTTAGCCGGAAAGAGATATCCTTCTAAGTGATAGCGAACACCTTTACTGTTCATTGAACTAGTTAAGAGCTTAGGATATTGCTTTTCTAGACTCTTCATAAAGCTTTGATCTTTCATTAGCTTCAAAGAAGTCTTGACGGCTATATTTCGTATTCTTACCAACTGTCGTAGCAATACTATCAATCGTTTGTCCTTCTTTTATCAAAACGTGACCGACAACTGGACGACCGCCTCCACCTTGCAATTGACTAACGATTTCCTTGTTATGCATTGAAGGTGAAAGATAGAAATTACCTGCCTGAAAATTGGTTGCACTATGACTCTTTAACCAAAAGTTAAAGATGATCGCATTCTAATAATCTTTTTCTCCTGTAAAATCTGAGCAATCTGACTATTAGTTGCACCTGCAGGAATATGAACACTAACGACATCTTCATCATGACGGTTGGCAGGCTGAAGTGCATAGCCAACATAACAGCCTCAATTAAGATAAACAAGACTAAAATAGCACCTAATCCACTAAGAATCCAACGGGTAACTTTTTTAGATGCCTGTTCTTCTAACTCATGATTTTTCTTTTTGTCCTGATTTAGCAAACGCTTTTCCTCCGAAAATCACAAAATCTAAGACAATTATAGCAAAGCTCCCTAGAAAAAATTAACGAACTTTAATCTTTAGACTTTCTTTCAGATCTGCTTCAATTTTTTCCATTGCTTTAGTAACTACTTCATCAGTTAATGTATCTTTTTCATTCAAGAAAGTTAATGAATAAGAAATTGACTTATGGCCTGCTTCAATTTGACTACCAGCATAAACGTCAATGACTTGTATACCATGAAGATACTTGCCACCATTTAATTTAATTTGGGCTTCAATTAGGGCATTAGTTACTGCATTAGGTACTAATAATGATAAATCACGTTCAATTGCTGGGAACTTAGGAGCAGCTTTGGCCTTCATTCCCTTATGAAGCATTGAAACAATCGTATCTAAATCAATTTCGTAGCCATAAATTTCACTTCCACGCAATGCCTTATCAAGGGTAGTAACTGTATGAGCAATCATCCCAATTAAACCAACATATTGATCATTAAGGTAAATACCAGCTGTTCTAGTTGGATGCATACCAACTATGATTTCTGGACGATACTCAATATCTGTATCCTTAATTCCAATTGCTCTAAATAAATTAGTTAATTGGCCTTTTACAAAGTAGAAATCAATCTTTTGATCTAAATGTTGCCAATTTGCTGACACAGTATGTCCTGAATAAAGAGCAGCTAAATGTTCATGTTCATTAAAAGTATTATTTTCATGATCATAAACTCTACCTTGTTCAAATAAGGCTAATTCCTTTTGCTTACGTGCCATATTATAGCTTGCAGCATCAACTAAACCAGTTAATAAGTTTTCTCTCATCGTTGAACGGCTTGAATTCAATGGCCATTGAACTTCTACAACTGGCTTAGGATCTTTGGTAAATGAAATTGCTTTTTTTCGGAGAAGTCAATGAATAAGAAATTGCTTCCATCATGCCTTGCCCTTGAACAATATCTTTGATTCTGCGCATAGCAGTTTCTTTTCTGAATATCCACCATGAGTTTCAGCTAAAAGAGGTTGAGTAGACTTTAAGTTATCATAGCCATAAATTCTACCTACTTCTTCAACTAAATCTGCTGGAATAGAAATATCCCATCTTCTATTCGGAACTGTAACAATTAATTCATCTTTTGATCCATCAACAGTAAAGCCTAAGCGATCAAAAATCTTTTCCATTTCTGATCTACTTAATTCTGTTCCTAATACCTTGTTAATGTATGAAACAGTAGTTTTAACTACTGAAGGATTTCTTTGCACATCAGCTGCCTTAATTTCACCTTCGTTAACAGTACCATTTGCATCATTACGTAATAACAGAGCAGCAATATCTAAAGCTTTTTGCGTGTTATCCCAATTAACCCCTTTTTCAAAACGACTTGAAGCTTCAGTACGATTAGCATGACGTAAAGCAGATTTTCTAACACTAGTTCCATCAAAAATAGCAGATTCTAAAATTACATCAGTCGTATCATCTTCTACTTCTGAATTTTTACCGCCCATCACACCAGCCATCATTACTGGCTTTTGACCATCGGTAATAATAATATCGTTTGGATCTAAGTCAACTTCTTTATCGTTTAGTAAAGTAAGCTTCTCACCTTTCTTAGCTTTTCTAACCTCTAATTTACCATCTTTAAAAGTACGAGCATCATAGGCATGTAGTGGTTGTCCAGTCAATAGCATTACATAGTTAGTTACATCAACCACATTATTAATTGGCCGCAATCCTGCATTCCAAAGACGTCTCTGCATCCATAATGGACTTTCGCCAATTTTAATATTTGAAACTTTTCTTAAGTAAAACTTAGGCGCTAATTTTTCATCAACTTTAACATCTAATTCATTAGTCCATTCAGGACCATCTGCTTTAAGAACTACTGGTTCAACCTTAGGCTTTTTATCGACAATTGCACCAACTTCATATGCTGCACCTTCCATTGATAAAGTATCAGCACGGTTTGGGGTAATATCAAAGTCTAAAATGTAGTCATCCATACCAAGTGCTTCATAAACTTCTTCACCTGGTTTTACATCGGAATCTTTAGGGAAAACAAAGATTCCATCAATATATTTTTGAGGAACAGTCTTATCTGCAAAACCAATTTCTTGAAGACCACAAATCATTCCATTTGATTTAATTCCGCGAATTTTACCACGCTTAATCTTTTCATTGCCTGCGATTCTTGCACCGTGTAAAGCAACAATCACATCTTCACCCGCTGCAACATTTGGAGCTCCACAAACAATTTGAATTGGTTCATCTTCACCTACATCAACTTGACACTTATGTAAGTGAGTTCCTCAATATCTTCACATTCTAAAATGTGACCAACTACTAACTTCTTTAAGCCTTCTGCTGGATGGTCTACTGATGCAATTTCGACACCAGTTCTAGTAATTTTTTCTCCTAAATCTTTAGGATTTTCGTCTAAATCAAGAAAATCTTTCAACCAGTTATATGAAACAAGCATTAATCTTCCTCCTTACGGAATTGTGCTAAGAAACGAACATCGTTGGTGTAAAAATCACGAATATCAGAAATACCGTATTTCAAAATTGCAAAACGGTCCAAGCCTAAACCGAAGGCAAAACCACCATAAACTGTTGAATCAACGCCAGCATTTTCTAAAACGTTAGGTGAACCATTCCAGCACCAAGTACTTCAATCCAACCAGTATACTTACAAATTGACATCCCTTACCGTTACAGTTGAAACAAGAAACATCCATTTCAACAGATGGTTCAGTAAATGGAAAGTAGGATGGACGAAGACGAGTTTTACGATCCTGACCAAAGACATGCTTGGCAATCATTTCTAAGGTACCTTTAAGGTCCGACATAGTAACATTTTTATCAACTACTAAACCTTCCATTTGTTGGAATTGGTGAGAGTGAGTCGCATCATCATCATCACGACGGTACACCTTACCAGGACCCACCATCTTTAATGGTCCTTTAGAAAAATCATGCTTTTCTAAGACTCTTGCTTGATCTCCTGAAGTTTGAGTTCTAAGCAAGTCTTCACTATCAATATAGAAAGTAGCTTGCATATCACGTGCTGGGTGATCCTTAGGTAAGTTCATCATCTCGAAACAGTAGTGATCTGTTTCAATTTCTGGACCTTGTACTACCTTATATCCCATACCAATGAAGTAGCTTTCCAAATCATCCAAGATAATATTGATTGGGTGCTTTGAACCTAAATGTCCTTCACGTCCTGGTAAAGTCACGTCAATCTTTTTCTTCTTCTAATTTTTGAGCAATTACTGCTTGTAAGAAATGATCTTTTGCCTCATCTAATTGCTTTTGAAGAATATCACGAACTTGATTTACTTCTTGACCTACTTTTGGTCTATTTTCAGGTGCGATATCTTTCATTGAGTGTAGAATTTGAGTTAATTCACCCTTACGCCCCATTAATTCAACTCTAATCTTATCAAGCATCTTTTGATTTTTAGCTTGCTTGATTTGATCTAATCCTTCTTCTTTTAACTTATTTATTCTATCGAATAAGTCCATCTCATTTTCCTTTCCAACAAAAAAGCTCCGTCCCAAAGGGACGAAGCTTCGCATGGTACCACCCTAGTTTGAACTAGCACAAAAGTGCGTGTTCACACTCTCTTCATATAACGGTGAAATACCGGAATTGATTAGATTCTGCTCCTAAGATGAAATTCATGCTTCTATCTTAAGTTTTTTCCACCAATCAAACTCTCTAAAAAGATATCTACATTACTAATCTTAATCATTGCATTTAAGTATAATAGTATCTTAAATCTTTTTTACTTAACTTTGCAATTATCTTTAGGCCCATTTATCTGCCCAATTATGAACTTGTTCAAAAACAGGTTGTAAGTCTGCTCCTTTTTTGAGTCAGAGTATAGCTAATAATACCGCTCTTTTCATCAACTGTACGATTAACAATACCGTCCTTTTCTAGTTCTTTCAATCGCTCAACTAAAACTCGATCAGAACACTTACTAATACAACGTGCTAAATCTTTAAAACGCATTGCATTAGTATCGCACAAAGAGCTAATAATTAAACCATTCCATTTTTTCCAATAATTGCAAAAGCATCAATAAAATGCGAACACAGTGAGTAATCTTCTGGATCTGGACAGTCACCCATTTTAGTTTTGCTTTCAATTTCTTGGGACATTTATAATTCCTCCTAAAAAATCAAAATATTTTTAGATCAATCTATACTAAAGATTATAGTAATATTACTTACTTAAAACAAGCTGTAAGCTTATGAAAATGATAAATCATGATTCCAGCTGCTACTGCTGCATTTAATGACTCTGCCTTACCTTTTTATTGGAATATAAATCTTTTTATCTGCTGTTTCAATTACATCTTTACTTGCCCCATGAGCTTCATTGCCAATTACTAAGGCTAATTGAGGAACAGAAATGCAATTATTCAATGATTTGGCTGTTTTATCTAGAATACTTACATAAACTGAATTCCATTTTCCTTAAAGCTACCAATTGCTGCTAAGATTGGATTCTGAACAATTTGAATGTGAAATTGACTGCCCTGCATACTACGCTGAACTTTGGGATTATACAAGTCTACACTTTCTTCAGATAGAACAACTCCATCAAATCCAGCTGCATCAGCTGTACGAATAATAGTGCCTACATTTCCTGGATCAGTTAAGTTGTCCAAAACAACCCATTTTCCATATTCAAAACTAAATGATTTAGGCTGATTAATCGGTAAAACCATAAAAATATCTTGACTATTCTTAGTACTGCTCAAATGCTCTGCAATTGCATCAGTAATTTGAATTACCTTGTCATCCTTCAACTTATAATGAGCAGTAAGTTTTACTAAAGCTGCTGAAGTTCTAAAATATATAGATAATTTTCGTGATTCTTGAGTGCTTCTTCAACTAAATGAAAACCTTCGATTAAATAAGTTTGAGTCTTTTTTACGATATTTTTTCTGTTCTAGCTTTCTAAGACTCTTAATTGTGGGATTGTTTACTGAATTAATTTCTATCATAATTTCTACTTCCTTCTAATCTAATATTTTAAATTACCTCGCTCAAAATTAACATGTTAAAATTTAAGTTAGAAGATAAAGAAAAGAGCGATATTTATGAAAACTGTCACAATGAAAGTTACCGGTCTTGTCCAAGGTGTTGGCTTTAGATGGACCACGCAAATGATTGCACAAGAATTAGGAATTACCGGCACTGTTAAAAATAATCCTGATGGATCAGTTTCTATTGTAGCTCAAGGGGAGGAGCTTCCTTTAGAACATTTTATTAAAAAAATTAAAGCTTCACCATCAGTAGCTGGACATGTGGATCATGTTGATTTAAATACAATCTCCAATGCAGAAAAATTTACTCGCTTTAGTGTGGTTTATTGATACTTTAACAAATAACTAGTAAACTTTATTCCAGTAACAATAAAGTAGGAAAGGTTATAGTTAATGAAATCAAAAACTAAATATTTTAGTCTATTTGCCATGCTAACTATCTTGGCATTAGTCTTAACTGGTTGTGCTAACAATAGTCAAAAGTATCTATCAAGCACCTACTAGTGGACCATATGCTTGGGTTTTAGTCTTTTGGTAAGCCAATTCAAAATATCATGTTAGCTGTTGAGCATCAAATTGGTGGCTCAAATGATGCTGGCTGGGCAATTATTATCATTACTTTTGTTGTTCAGTTAATTGTTATGCCGCTTCGTCTTGCATCTCAGCGCAAAATGACTACACAGCAAGAAAAGACTCAAAAACTTCAACCACAAATGAAGTTGATTCAAGAAGCACTGAAAAAACCTGGCTTAACTCAACCGCAACAAATGCAAATTAGCCAACTTCAAATGCGAGTTTATAAAGATAACAATATGTCCATGATGGGTGGAATGGGATGTTTACCATTACTTATCCAACTGCCGATTATGATTGGGATCTATCAAGCAGTAGCTTATTCTAAAGAATTAGCTGCTTCAAGTTTCTTTGGTATTTCTTTGGGGCAGCGCTCAATTGTTCTAACCATCATTGCTACCTTGCTTTATGTAATTCAAGGTTATCTATCAATGGTTGGAATTCCTGAAGAACAGAAGAAAGCCATGCAGATGACTTTGATTTTGAGTCCAGCAATGACTTTCTTCATCAGTATTTCAGCTCCTGGCGCCTTAGCTCTTTACTTCTTAGTTGGTGGTTTAATTGCTATCTTGCAACAAGTAATTACTACATTCATCATCATGCCAAAAGTAAAAAAAGGATGTTGCAGCTGAATTAAATGAGCGTCCACTTAAGGTGGTAGTCACTCAAGAAACAATCGATAGTATTCTTAATACTACTACTTCATCAAATACTAATAACGAAACAGAAAAAGATCTTCATCAAGATTTACGTGCACGAAATGCTGGTAAGCAAAAACGTCCTCATAACTCTGATAAAGATTAATAAGCAAATAAAAAGGAATCCAATTTTTGTAGGTCACTACAAAATGGATTCCTTTTATTATCATTATTTTCTTGTTTAGACTTTAACAAAGGAAATTCAATCATAAATTTACTACCTGAACCAAGTGTCGAACTAACACTAATTTTTTCCATGGTAGCTTTCAACTAATTTTTGAGCAATAGCTAAACCTAGACCATTACCACCTTTTTCACGAGTTCGAGCTTTATCTACACGATAGAAACGATTGAAGATCTTATCTTGCTCATCAGGCGCAATACCTTCACCAAAATCTTGGACGGAAATTTTAACTTTATCTTTTTCGGTAGCTGCATCAACTAATATTTCTTTACGATCCGTAGAATACTTAATTGCGTTGTCAATTAAAATAATCAAAATTTGCTCTAAGTGATTACGATAGATCTTGATAATTGTATCTGGTGCTAAGTCACTGTCATCATATGTAATTGTAAAATCTTGATGAATCATTCTCATATCATTAACTGTTCGATTAAGAACTTCGTTAACATCAGCCGTTTTATCAGGATACTGTAAATCAACTTGTTCAGCCCTAGTTAAGTCAAGCATCTCCTGAATTAAATGTTTCATCCGTTTGCTTTCTTGAAGAGAAGCTTGAATTGATTCTTCTAGGACCTGCGGATCATCTTTTCCCCATCGTTCTAGTAAGTTCAAGTGTCCTTCAATTACAGCCACCGGTGTACGTAACTCATGAGATACATCCCCAACGAATTGCTTCTGTTGCTGCATATACGCCTGCATTCGATCTAGCATTTCATTAAATGAGGTAGCTAATTCACCTAACTCATCATTTCGATGGAGATCTGGAACTCTTCGTTTATTAGTTGGATCTTCATTAATATCATGAGAAATCTGTGACATCTTTTTGATCGGTTGGACAACACTATTAACAATCAAATATGATAAACCGACAAAAACAATAATTGCAATAATCGACAGACCAATCATCCAATTACGAATTGATTTCAAAACATGATTTTGTTGATCCATCGAATTATCAACAATTAAGTATCCAGTTAATCGATGTGTTTTATCAGAAAAAATCTTCTGATAAATTTTCATATGGATTTTTCCTTTTGTGTTTTCTACCTTTAAAACATGATTCTCTGTCTTGCTAAAATGAGGCATTCCATTATCAGGAACATTTCCATTACTAAAGACCACATCTCCGCTTGGATTATAAATAGTAATACTTGTATCTCGATTCGACAAAGTCGCTAAAACATCATCATTAAAGACATTTCCCCCATCATTTGAAGTAATAGGGGTTTGCCCTTCCAAAATTCGATTAGTATTAGGCGAAAGCTGAGGAACAACATTTGAAATCTGGAGACTGGTCGGAATTTCGACCAATCTTCTCTGAAAGGTGGTGGCAACACTTTCAGTCAAATTTCTTTCCTGCGAAACAATTTGCTGCTTTACTAAAGAATAAATTGCAATTGAAAATATAACAAAAGAGACCGTAATTGTCGCTGCAACTAAGCTTACCCACTTAAAGGTTAGCGAGGACTTGGGGGTCTCTTTGGTCGATTTATTTTGCTTCTTCACGTGCTTCATCATTTTCATCCGTTCTTACCATATAACCGGTACCACGAACAGTCTTGATGTATGAAGGACGGCCCGGTACATCGATCTTATTACGTAAATAACGTACATAAACTTCGACAACATTAGTTTCAATTTTAGATTCAGGTCCCCAAATCTTATTTAAGAGTTGCTCTCTAGTAACAACGTTATTTTTGTTTTCAATTAATGTCATTAACAAGTTGTACTCACGCTTAGTCAGATCGACTGTACTATCTCCGCGATGAACGATTCTATTGGCTGTTTCAATGGTTAAATCATTAAAATGAACAACTTTTTGAACCCCCATCGTGTCGCCCATAGCTCTCTTTTCAATTTGTACTCTTCTTAAGACTGCACGTAAACGAGCCAATAATTCTTCGATTGCAAAAGGCTTAACAATATAGTCATCAGCACCATGATCTAAGCCAGAAACTCGATCAATCACTGAATCTCTTGCAGTCATCATAATAATTGGAGTATTTTTTTCTTGGCGAACGCGACGAGCAATTTCTAATCCATTAAGATCTGGCAACATTAAATCAAGTAAGATTGCATCAAAATCTTCGTTTAATGCTAAATCTAATCCTTTTCGACCATTTCCTTCAACTTGAGTTTCATATTTCTCATGTCTTAATTCTAGTTCTACAAAACGGGCAAGATTTTTTTCATCTTCAATAATCAGAATTTTACTCATTATTTTCTCCACACTATAATTAATCTGGTTAAAAATTTTATTAATAAATTAATATTAAATTTAAAAATACATTAATGCAAGGGTTTATTCCTTGTTTTTTCATCTTTGAATAAATCTTTAAGCTTAGCAAAGGCTGGATTTTCCTTATTTGATTGTTCTTCTTGATAAGCCGCTTGAGAAATAACCTTCCATCCCTCTCCTTCAGGGAAATCACCTTCACTTTTTTCTTGGGGCGTTAGAATAACTGATGGTAAGCTTAATAATAAATTGTCTTCTACAGCTTTTTGAAGATCAATTTTATCATCCTTAACAGTTACGATAGTATCTTCTTCATCAAGCTGCTCTTGAGTTGGCTCAACTTCACTATAATTTTCAGTAAAATTAAACTCTTGATGCAGTTTTTACCGGCTTCAAACTTCGAGTAGATGGGGCAATTACATCTGCTTCTACAGTGAAATTCCCAGTTACAAAGAGTTCATCATAAAAGAAATCGCCACTAACATGCACATTTTGGCATCTTCAAGTAATTCTTTACTTCTATCAAAAAATCTTTACTTAACTCGACATCTTCATCAACGTGAGTCAAGGGATTACGGCTATTTTTAATTTGTGAATATGAAAAATTTAACATTATTTTACCTCGATTGGTCTTCGACCAAAGTTTTGATCTTCACCCATAATTTGTTCAAAAGTCGATCTACTCTTACTTGCAGACCTAAAGTTCCACTCGCTGCATTTTTCTTATCGACTTTAGAAATAATTGGGAGTTCAACATCTTTCCGAATTTTCTTAAGATAATTTCTTCCACGACTATTATAGCCAAGCAATAGCGTTGAAACATCTTGATATGAAGTCTGTATTTCCTTTTCGGTTACGTTTAAAAGAGTGTAGAGACAAAGTCTTCTTAGGCGCGCATAAGTATAGCGTTTAGACTTAATCTGGCGTAAAAATGAAGTAAAAATCTTCCGCAGTATGAATTTCTTCTTTCATTTTGTACTCTAAACCCTCGCTCATTTGATAGATTGAGCGTAATTCTTCTAAACTGGCGCTTTCAATCCGATACTTTAAAAATTAAATAAAAGATTCCAATTGGGGTAGACTTTTTGTTTTTCTAGTGCTGCTAGTTCTCCTTTAGGAAGATACTTTTTCAATTCAGTTAAATCATTTGGGTGATGTAAACAATAGTTTCTAATTGCAGTAGCAGAAGAAATAATCTTGTCTTGCAAAAGTGGATCATCGTGCCCACTCCCTAGTCTTGTCACGGGATGCAGATGAAGCGGAGTTTCTAGTTGTTCACTAGCTACAGCATAAGCAACAGCTAACATCATGTTAGGCTGGTTTACTTCATGACCTACTTCTCTAGCAACCATTTCATTATATTGCGTAGCATAAGTTTGAGTATAATCTCTAAAATCCATTCGATTTTAGGAATTTGATTTATTTTTTGTCCTAAATAAGAGAAATTTAAATTAGCATCTTCCACTCCAAAAAAATAATTCTGATACTCCTAAATTGCTTAACATCCTGATGCTACCGTTAGCAAAAATATCAGCTGGTTGAACTGCAAAAGAAAAAGGTAGTTCAAATACCAAATCAGCACCTGAATTTAAAGCTGCTTTGGCTCTTTGCCACTTGTCCATAATCGCCATATGTCCACGTTGAACATAATTGCCTGACATTATAACAATTATTGGATCATTTTCGGCAACTAAACGTGCTTGATTTAATAAAAATTCATGTCCACTATGAAAAGGATTATATTCGGCTACAATGCCAATTACACTCATACGTCTTCCTTTAATCTAAGTTTAATTCTAACTTCTTACCATTGCTCCAGAGCTTTTCCAAGCCATAAAAGTCTCTAGCATCCGCAGTGAAGACATTTACAACTACATCTCCCATATCTACTAAAAGCCAGTTAGAATCACGTGTTCCTTCAATACGGTAATCTTCTTTTCCTTGTTCATGAATTTTATCAATAATGCTATTAACAATTGCATGAAGTTTACGATTTGAGCCTGCAGTAGTTACAACATAGTAATCTGCTAAAATACTAATTCCTTGCATATCATATGCTTCAGTATCTTCACCATGTCTCTCATCAATTGCTTCTACGGTTAAATCTAATAATTTCTTGCTATCCAATTTTATTTTTTCCTTTCAAAATTCTAATCTTTCACAGCCCATTTATTATATGCGGCAAAAGTCTTAGGATATATCTTTTTTCTATTAGTTATTAAAAAGTCAAGCGTATGAGCTAGTTCAAAACCTACTCCATCATCTAAATTAGCAAAAGCTACTTTTCTGGCTTCTTCTACTCCAGGAAAATCACGTCCAGGTTCAATAAAATCAGCCACAAAACAATTTTATCCAAAGTAGACATTTCAACATCTGCTGTTGTATGACGTCTAATTGCAGTTAAAATTTCAGGATCAGTTATCTTTAACTCTTTCTCAATAAAATATGCCCCAACAATGCCATGCCAAATAGCACGATTATAGTTAAGTAAGTCCTGATCAAAGTGTTGTTCCTTAATTACCTTAATAAATCGTTCTGGAGGTACTTGTTTTGCATAATCATGAATAAATCCAGCTAAAGCTGCTTTATCCGGATCATAATCATTAAGTTCAGCTAACTTACGGCTCGTTTCACTTACACCAATACAATGCTTAAATCTTTTTTCATCCATGTTGCTTTTTTTTCTTGAGCAACAATTTCAGCAGAAGTTAACGGGAATATGTTTTTGCAAAATTAATTTCAGTCACGATATAAGCCTCTTGATTCAATATATAAACGAACACTTTCAGGCACTAAATACCGAATAGAATTACCGGTAGCTACATTTTTTACGAATTAGAGAAGACGAAATATCTAAATTTGGAGCATCTACCCAAATCATAGGGGAATCTCGGATTTTGTGGATAGTTTGGTCTTCTAACTCCTACTAATGTCGACAAAAGGGCAATTGTTTCAGGTTCACGCCAATTTTCAAAATCATTTACTTCATCACTCCCCATAATCAAATAATATTGATTACGTGGTGCTCTTTTTTCAAATAACGCAAGGTATCAACTGTATATGAAGTACCGCCCCGCATTATCTCAAAAAGTTTAACATGAAAATATGGATTATCATGCGTAGCTAATTCAAGCATCGCACAGCGGTCTTTAGCACTGACATTACCTGCTAATTGTTTATGAGGTGGAGTATTATTGGGGATAAACCATATTTCGTCTAAGTGAAGTTGCTTTCTAACTTGCTCTGCCATTACTAAATGAGCAAGATGGACTGGATTAAAAGTTCCTCCCATAATTCCAATTTGCTGAGCAGAACTTGTAGCTGGTTCAAATTTTACTTGTGGCTTTTCTTTTACAACGCACTGCATTATATCAACGCTCTTCTAATTCCTAAATTAATGCCTTCCGGCGTATAAGCCTTCACTACAACATTAGCTGGTGTTGTAATAAATCCTACGCCTCCAAACAAAATATCGCTTTTTTCTTTTGGTGAAAATGTTTGTCCTTTTAATGGTCCTAAATTATCTTCCTTACTTGGTGGAAGTAATAAGTCATCTTTATGCTTTTCATAAAATGTATCAGCATTCTCAGTCTTGGTTCTATGAACATAAAGGTCTCGTGCCACATAAATTGTAAACCAGCTGATGGGCCATCAACATAATCAAAGCGCCTGAGGCCAGCTAAGAAAATTGTTTGTCCCGGTAATAACTGGTAAGTTGCAGGCTTTAATGGTTTCTTTGGTTCAACAACTTCTAATTCTTTGCCACTCAAGTGACTAGCCAATTGATTAGCGTTCAGGATTCCTGGGGTATCAATTAAATAATGACCATTAGAAAGAGGTATTTTAATTTCATCTAAAGTTGTTCCAGGAAACTTAGACGTAGTAATGACATCTTTTAAATCACTATTCATATTGATAATTGCATTAATTAAAGTCGATTTACCAACATTAGTAGTTCCAACAAAATAAATATCTTTCTTTTCACCCTTTTTTTGCTAAAAAAGCCATCAAATCAGCTAAATTTTTCTTTTAGCAGCTGAAACTAAAAAAGATTTTTTCTGGCTTTAAACCATTTCGGTTGGCTTCTTGACGCATCCAGTCTTTGATTTTTGACTCTTTAGAGTTTTTCGGAAATAAATCTACCTTATTACCAACTAAAATATATTCATTACCGCCAATAAAACGTTTAATCGAAGAAATTAATGAATTGCTAAAATCAAATAAATCAACTACGTTAACAACCAAGGCTTTTTTTTGACTAATTGAATTGAGCAATGCCAAGAAATCATCGTTATTTTCTTTAACTGGCATAATTTCGTTATAATGTCTTAATCTAAAGCAGCGCTGGCAATATACCTCATTGTCATCACTTGTTAAAGCTTTTTTAAGGCAGAAGTTGGTAAATAGCCTGACTTTTTTAGGATCTTGATCCTGCAATATACTTCCACAACCAATACAACGCAATTCTTCACTCATTCTAATTTCTCCTTAAAAACTACTGGCTTTCTTAAATTCAAAAAGAAGAAGATAAATTTTTCAAAAAACGATTAATTCTAGTATTCCACTTATCGGTTTCAACTAATGGCTTTACCAAAACTGTAGCTACACCAGCTAAATTACCAGCCTGCATATCAGTAATCAATTGATCGCCAACCATTAGAACCTGATCTTTTTTTGTAAATTTAGTTCTTTTAATTCCTGATTAATTCCGATGGGAAGAGGCTTTCTAGCCTTTGCAATAAAAAGAAATATGATATGGATTCAAAACTTTTCCAATCCGTTCAGCATTATTATTCGAAATAACAACTAAACGAATTCCAGCTTTTGCTAAACGGCGATTAAGTTGATCCATTTCAACTGCTGTATCAGCTTTGTTCCATGCAAGCAAAAGTATTGTCTAAATCGCTAAAACAGCCTTAATCCCCATCTTTTTTAACTGTTTTGGATCTAAATGATAGATAGTATCTATTGTACAACGAGGTCTAAATAACATTAAAAAATCTCCACTTTTTTCTCACATCTATAGTATCAGAAATCTTTAATCTTTAGAAACATTTGCTGATTAAAAATTAAAATTTTACTTTTCTTTAGCACAAAAGATGGTAAAATAAGAACAATTTAAACTTTTCCACCGTATTACACAAAGGAGTTAAAAATGAAGAATTTTATTGATCTCCATCTTCACCTAGATGGTTCTTTGCCATACACTACCGTTAAAAGTTAATGGAAGTACACAATTTTTCCAATTTAACTGACTCGCAATTGAAAGAAAAGTTATCTGTTTCTGAAAGATGTGCTGATTTACAAGAATATTTAACTAAATTCGACTTTCCATTGTTATTTCTGCAAACAAAAAAAGATCTAGAAACAGCAACTTTTGATCTTTTACAGAAACTCCGCTCTCAAGGTTTAGTTTATACAGAGATCCGTTTTGCTCCACAGCTCCACACCCCAAAAAGATCTTACTCAAGAAGATGCAATTAAGGCCTGTATTTTAGGATTAAAGAAATTCTACAACTGGCAAAATAACCATGAAGATAATTTTTATCCTCTGCACGCCAACTTAATTCTCTGCCTTATGCGCTTGCCTGATCGAGAAAAAGAAAACTACTTAACTGTTAAACTAGCTGCTAAATATGCTAAAGAACACGTTGTTGGTATTGATCTAGCAGGGGCCAGAAGGACCAATTCCAAATAAAAAATTTAAGCCTTTCTTTGATGATGCTAAGGAAATGCACATTCCTTTTACAATTCATGCAGGAGAAGCTGCAGGTCCTGAATCAATGCAAGAAGCATTAGACTTAGGCACTAAAAGAATTGGTCACGGAATTCGCTGCTTAGAAAGTGAGCAACTAGTTCAAGAATTAATTAACCAACATATTACCCTAGAATGTTGCGCCACTTCTAATCTTAATACTAAAGTATTTAAAAAATCGACTCATATCCGATCAAAACTCTGCTTTCAAGAAAAATAAAAGCAACTCTAAATTGTGATAACATGACCGTTTCAAATACCAATTTACCTAAAGAGTTTAAATTACTTGAAACTAAAACTAATCTTACAAATTTAGATGAGCATCAATTATTATTAAACTCCATTAATGCCGCCTTTGCTTCTAACCAAGAAAAAAAAGTCGCTTATTACATATCTTCAATCAAATTTGAGAAAAATGCTCCGCTTATGCGGAGCATTTTTAATATTTTTAGTTCAAAGCTTTCTTAGCAGCATCTGCTAAATCAGCAAAAGCTTTTCGTCGTTGTAAGCAATATCAGCTAACATCTTACGGTTCATGTCAATACCAGCTACCTTTTAAGCCGTGCATTAACTTAGAGTATGAAAGACCATTTTGTCTTGCAGCAGCGTTGATACGAGCAATCCATAATTTTCTGAATTCACTCTTACGCTTCTTACGGTCACGGAAAGCATATTTACGAGAAACAAATACTTGAGTACTTGCAGCTTTAAATTGTAAGTGTTTTGAGCCACGGTAACCCTTGGCTAACTTCATGATCTTCTTACGACGAGCGCGTGTTACGGTTCCACCTTTAGTTCTTGGCATCTAAAATTCCTCCTCAAAAAGTCTTCTAATAATTAACGCATTTGGGAAAGCATCTGTTTGATGCGCTTTAAGTCACTTGCTGAAACCATAGCAGCTTTTCTCAAATGACGACGTTGTTTCTTAGTCTTACCGTGGAAACGGTGTCCAGTGTAAGCATGGTGACGCTTTAAACCACCATTAGCAGTTCTCTTGAAACGCTTTGCTGAAGCGCGGTGTGTTTTTTGCTTTGGCATATCTATTCCTCCAATTAACTACTTTTTCTTTTTATCTTTCTCACTTAATGGAGCAAGCATTAAGAACATTGAACGGCCTTCCATCTTAGGCTTAGTAACTACATTAGATAAGTCACTAGCTTCATCAGCCATCTTCTCTAAGACCTGTTTACCCTAACTCCTTGTGAGTAATTGCCCGGCCTCTAAAGCGAATAGAAACTCTAACTTTAGCGCCCTTGGTCAAGAATTTACGAACATGCTTTAACTTAGTGTCAAAGTCATTGCCTTCGATTGTTGGACTTAAACGAATTTCTTTGACAGCCATAACCTTTTGATTCTTACGGTTTTCTTTGGCTTTCTTTTGCTGTTCAAAACGGAATTTACCATAGTCCATAATTCTAGCAACAGGTGGCTTAGCATTAGGAGAAAGCAAAACCAAATCAAGGTCAGCGTCAGCTGCTTTTTACGTAAAGCTTCATTCTTAGAAACGACACCAATTTGTTGGCCATCAACTCCAATTAAACGAACTTCACGAGCACGAATATCTTCGTTTAAGATCATATTTCTTGGTATGAGTATTCACCTCCACGTTAATTTCGAGGACAAGAAAAAAGCGGGCAAAGTTAACGCCCGCTTTTAATCAACAGATATTATCGATCAGCCCAGAGGTAATATTAACTTAGGCGAGAAGGGGAGCTTCTTCTTGTTCTCAACTTCTAAATTATACCATCTAATTAATCTACGTCAAGAACTAATTGAATGCAACTGCTTATTTTAATAAAACTAATAGAAAGAAAGAGAGCCTTGCTTCTTCACAGCTTTATTAACTTTTTTCAAAAATAAATAGTCAAGCAACAACCAAAATATCGAATTAAAGGCTGAAAAAAAGATAAATAATATTTAAAATTATAAGCTGATCCACTGATAATCATTCTCATCCAACTCACCATTGGTACAAGCGGTAAAAGATTGGCCATATCCTTTACTAACACTTCCGCTTTTTCAAATTGCGTTAGTAAAATTCCCAAATACAAATATTGACAAATTGCTAAAAAACTTCCTATTCGTTTAAATTTTAAAAACTAAACTAATTATCAGATACCCCAGGCCAAAAAGAGTGACTAAAGAAAAATAATCGGCCAAATAATCCCTAATTGTAAAATTTATCCATTGTCCTGTAAAAAGCATAAGCGCTAAACACACAATGATAGACTGTCCAAGTGAAATAGTAATATTTACCATGCTTCTATTAAAAATAATTTTTCACTTGAAATTGGCATCAAATATAATTGCTGTAAAATCCCACTTTTCGCATTATTCATAGTATTACTGCCTAACATTGATACTGTATTTTGAATTGTTGTCCACAATGTGAAGCCAATAATTAAAGCTGAAAGTGATTGTCCGATAATACCCTTACTAATTGAGTTACTACCCCAAAAGATACCCATAAACATTAAAATAGTTAAAGCTAAGTCTGACACAGAGCTAAATAAATAGCGTCGGTATATGATTAATTCACGCTGAAATTCCGCTTTTAATGCTACCATCTTCATTCTTTCCTTTCATATAAAAATCAACCACTTCATTTAAACCTTTATTTTTAGTTTTTAGATCCATCAATTTAAATTGAGTTAAAAATTTTTAATAAATGCGATAAATTTTTTCGATTAGATAAAATCAATTGATAAGTAGTATTATTAATCGAAATAATCTTAGCAATACTTTCTAAAACTGCTCGTTGATTGTTTGACAGAGCTTGTGAAAATTGAACTGTGATAAATTTTTCTTGATTGAATTTATCTAAACAATCAGCTTTACTACCGCTATAAATTAACCGTCCTTTCTTTATTAGGAGAATCTGATCTGCAATTCTTTGAGCAAATGCCAATTCATGCGTAGTTAATAAAATTGCAACTCCTTCAGAAGCTAATGTTTTTAATATTCGTTCCACAGTTTCTACCGCTTCAATATCTAAACCAAGAGTCGGTTCGTCTAAAACTAAAAATTTAGGCTTAGAGATTAACGCACAGCAAATAGTAATAATCTGCTGCATCCCTCGACTTAATTCAAAAATAACCGTATCCTTTTTAGACAAGAGATCAAATTTTTTCTAATAGTTCTAAGCCATTTTTTCGTGCTACTTTTTATTTAGTCCACGTTGAGCTCCCCAATAGATAAAATTTTCCATTGGTGTCAAAGCATAAAACATATTACGTGCACTCTCTAAAACTACCCCGGTTTGTTTTAATAAAGGCGTAAAGTCATTTTTTAGCAATTTATTTTCAAAATATATTTTCCTTCATCAGGAAGCAATAAGTTCAAAATTATTTTTAAACTTGTCGTTTTTCCCGCTCCATTAAATCCTAAAAAAAGTAGTTATTTTTCCAGCGGGAATATCAAATGATAAATCTTCAATTGCCTTTGTTCCATTTTGAAAACTTTTGCTTAAGTTTCTTACTTTAAGTAACATTTTAAGTCCTCTTAAATTTCTTTCAGTTTCTTATTAATTCGCTTAACCTCATGCCATAAATGATAAAATAAATTCCGTATGCTAAAGCATACATAATAATAAAATCAACAATCGCTTTTAGTAATGCTGATCCAGAATAGTTAAACTTATTTAAAAAGAGATAAAAAGCTTAACCATGCGCCAAGACAAATGAAAAAAAGTTTATAAAGATTTGTTTTTTAAAGACCAATTATCATGCTCAAAAACCAAACTGGCAAAATAAAAGAAAATTCCAATCAAAAACGAAGACCCTAACCAGAAAAGAAAATATTTTACCGAAATAGTTGTCTCTAATCCATTCTTGAAAAACTGATTTTGTAAAATATCAATTCCCAGCCAAGTCATCCCAATTCCTATTCCTACTAATCCACTATTAATTAAACGTACAATATGTTTCATAATCCCAGTCTCTCCTTTAATTTTTTATTTTTCGACGGGCAATTTGCACACGTAATCCGTTTTTCATCAAGGCATCGATATTACCATTACTGATAATTTCTAAATGATCGATAAAACGATAATTTAGAATTGCACTTCGGGATGCTTCAATAAAATCAGTTGGTAAGTTAATGCTGGCTTGATAAAGTCTACCTTTAAAAAGATATGTTTTATCCTGCGTATAAATTATTGTCTTTTTCATTTTCTACTTGAATTAAATATATTTTTGAAACTTCAATCGCATATGCTGTTTCTTTTCGATATCCCCATAAAATTTGAGGATCAGACTGCAATTCTTGAGTGATTTTTCTTATCTTGTCTGTCATCTTCTTTAGCCAAAATTCAGCTTTTTCTTTTTGTAAATCTTTATCGATATTAAACTTTATTTCCATATGCTCACTCCTTATATTGCCTATAAGTATACTCATTGCATTTTTCTAAAACCAGTAATTTTCGGTAAACGGTTAAAAACTTGTGGTGAATGGTCATATCTCAAATAAATTTGAAGTTTTTGATAATATAATGATTACTAATTGGACTAACTGGGAATATTTAGTACCTACTATTCTTAAAGAATATACTGACAACGAATCAGCAGACTCTATCTATCAACGCAGTCATTCATTACCCGAACAAATTCTTGATAACATTATTAAAATCATCAAGAATACAAAAAAAGCGAGAAGACCCAGTCTTCTCGCTTTTATATTAAAACTATTATTTTAATTATTTTTCTCTTGAGTATGACTTAACATCTGCATCAATTTCAGCAATAAAGTCATCTAAACTCTTAGAAATTTGTTCTTCAGTACCATAGCGACGAACATTAACACCATTGGCATTCATTTCATCGTCACCCAAAACTAAAGTATAAGGAACTTTTGAGTTTGTGATTCACGAATCTTGTAACCAAGTTTTTCGTTTCTGTGGTCTACTTCTGCTCTAAATCCGCGCTTAGCTAATTCTTCACGAACCTTATCAGCATATGCGCCATGAGCTTCCTCGTTAACTGGGATAATTTCAGCTTGAACTGGAGCAAGCCAAGTTGGGAAGGCACCCTTGTAAATTTCAGTTAAGTAAGCAATGAATCTTTCCATAGTACCAACAATACCACGGTGGATCATAACTGGACGGTGTTCTTCACCATCTTGACCTACATAAGTTAAGCCAAATCTTTCTGGAAGCATAAAGTCAAGTTGGATAGTTGACATAGTTTCATCGTTACCTAAAAGCAGTCTTAGTTTGAATATCAAGCTTAGGACCATAGAATGCTGCTTCACCTTCTGCTTCAACATAATCAAGGCCAAGATCATCCATAGCTGCCTTAAGCATTGATTGAGATTTCTCCCACATTTCATCATTTGCGTAATACTTATCAGTGTTCTTTGGATCACGGTATGAAAGTCTGAAGTAGTAATCAGTAATATCGAAGTCTTTGTAAACATCCATGATCAACTTCAAAACTTTAGCAAATTCTTCTCTGATTTGGTCAAGTGCAACAAAAGTGTGACCATCATTCAAAGTCATTTCACGTACACGTTGTAAACCTGATAGAGCACCTGACTTTTCGTATCTGTGCATCATACCTAATTCAGCGATACGGATTGGCAATTCACGGTATGAACGAATGTGGTGCTTATAGATTTGAATATGTGAAGGACAGTTCATTGGGCGAAGTTCAAGCATTTCACCATCACCCATGTCCATTGGTGGAAACATGTCATCACGATAGTGTGCCCAGTGACCAGAAGTCTTGTATGCATCTACGTTCATCAAAACTGGAGTATAAACATGTTCATAGCCATCAGCAACTTCTTTATCAACAATGTATCTCTCGACAACGCGACGAATAGTAGCACCCTTTGGCATCCAGTAAGGAAGACCTGCACCAACTTTAGGATCAACAAAGAATAAGTCTAAGTCTCTACCAATAGTTCTGTGATCTCTTTCCTTAATTTCAGCGCGACGCTTTAAATCTTCATCTAAAGCTGCCTTCTTAAAGAATGCAGTACCAAAAATTCTTTGAAGCATTGGGTTAGAAGATTTACCTAACCAGTATGCACCAGCAACTGATAAAAGCTTAAAGTTCTTAATCTTACCAGTATTTGGTAATAAAGCTTCAAAACCAAAGTCAACAAAGTCACCTAATTTGTAAACTGCAACTTCGTCTTTTTCGTCCTTTAAAAGATCTAATTTGAATTGGTCATCTTTAAAGATATCTTCCAATTCACTTTTTCATTGAAGTATATTCGATCTTTTCGCCATTCTTGATTGCCTTTTGCATTTCTTTTTCAAGTTCTGGCAATTCAGTAATTTTAATTTGATCTTCCTTATCAGTATCTACAAAGAAGCCACCCTCATCTGCTTCGTGCATTCCCAAACGTAACTCTGGATACTTACGCTTAGCAATAGCTTCAAGCAAAAAATGCAGCAGTAGCACGTAAAATGTCTAAACCTTCTTCATCCTTATCAGTGATGATAGCTGCTTCTACATCTTCATCAACAACGTAATCTAAAGGCTTCATTTCGCCGTTAATTTTTGCACCAACAGCAGCTTTTCCTAGAGAAGTAGCAATTGAAGATGCTAGTTCTTTAACAGAAACTGCCTTGTCAAAATCTTTCTTTGAGCCGTCTGGCAAAGTTACAGAAAAACTCATAAAATTTTACCTCCAAATAAAAAATCCCAGCACTAAAAGTAGCGCTGGGACGTTAAAATACGTGGTTCCACCCGAAATTCGAATTAATTACCAAGAATTAATTCCTCTAAAGGTCGTTAATGATACCTAACCAAATTATAAAAATTTCAGGAATGAAATTGGGGTTTTCCTCTAATCAGGAGCTTCCAGAACTAGGCTCCTGTCTCTGAGTTGAAGAAAATCATGTCTTTCATTGACTTTCATTATACTAGCTCATCAAATAGATGCAAGCAAAATTTGAAATTAATTTCTACGATTTTTACCGCCAACAAAAACCTCTTTACTCAAGAAACGAACCTGCTCCATTAAGCGTCTTGCCTTAACCTCATCAACATTATTTCTTGTTTCAGCAAAATGTTCAGCCAAATCATCCATTGTCATATTTGAACTAAAAAATGTTGGTAAAACATTATCCATGCGTTTTGCAAAATAACGCCTAACACGTCATCACGTGACCATTCACTTAGAGTCTCTGTCAATATCATCAAAAACTAAAACAGGAGCTGATGCAATACGATCAATCTCGTCACTTAAGCTATTATCTTGAAAATGGCTCCCCAAACTGGCAATAAAAGAAGGTACATGTAAAAAGACTACTCGACTTCCTTGACGCGCAATAGCGTTAGCTAACCCAGCTAAGATATACGTTTTTCCTACACCAAAATCACCAGTTAGATACAAACCTTTGATATGTTTGTTCTTCTTAAAACTGGCTAAAAACATAGCTACTTCATTTAATGCAGCATCCCGTTCAGGAGTTGAATCAACATTTTCTAGTTCAACATGACGTAGTTTTCCTGGTAGATCAATCAATTCAATCCTGCGTTCTGCCCGCATTTTAGCTTCTGAGTTTAACTTTTTGCCTCAGTTGGAACATAGGTAATATCAATTACCTTCCATTAAGAAAAAAGCTTTTATGTATATCCTTCCATCACAGGGTTTGGCGCCTCAATTTGCTCAACATAGTTAAAAAATCGTAGGAAGAGAAGCCTGCACAATTTCTTTATTCAATTTGTCTTTATTTTGTGCGAGAAAGGCTTGAACACTGGGATGCTTTATTGCTGTTTTAGCAATCTTTTTTCCATCTTCGCTCAATTTTCTTTTCTTGATAATACGTGTGATTACTTCAGAAATATCTTCCACCAGTACAACACTTCTATTCATTTTTACCAAATTCACGAAAGATTCGATTTCTTTCCTCAGCTGACATGGTTGTTTTCTTATTTTGATGCTGTTTTTCATACTTCGACCAATCAGTTGTCTTACGAATATTCTTTTTGTGGAGCACGATAATATTGATGACTACGTTTATTCTTTTCGTTCCTTAAGATATGTGATAGCTTCAGTTGGCGTGGTTATTCCTTGCTGAAGCCAATCATTAGCAATTCGATCAGCTAAATTATTAGTCAACACAGCATCATATTCAAAACAAGTATGAACAATCAAATTAATTAAAGGTGGTGTTAACCCCATTTGATCTTGCAAACGAAAGATAACTTTCTTTTCATTTGCAGTTACATAGCCACCTTTTTTCTCTTTTAATTCGTATAAATAATCAGTTGGCACCTTACTATCTACTTCACGAATTAGATCTGCATCTGCTTTTGATAATTTTTTAATTGCATGATCAGCATCTTTAGGAGTTTGACGTAACTGCTTTTTAACCATTTCTTTATTGCGATTAAGTCCAAAGTTTTCATTAACTGCATTTTGAATTGCATACATATTGAGTTTATCTGTCCCAGCTGACATCGTAATCAGCGCAGTTTCGACAAATTCTTGCTCAGTTAAATGGTAAAAAATCAATAATCTGTTTAATTTCTACCTGGTGCTTTAAAACTTCTTCTTTCTTAATATGATAGCTCTCAAACAAATCAACCAAAAGCTCCAGTCAACTTTTACCGGCTCATTACCTAACTTAATTTCACCTTTGGCATCCTTAGAACTTCACCAGCCGCTTCTTTAACTTCAACTGGTGCATCAATCGCATTTTCAGCACTCAAGTGAAAAACATCAAAAAGCCACTAGTAACTTCCTTAGCATCTTTTTAAACCGACAAAGTTCGCGGAGTAAATTTTTTTACCAAACGATCAAAAGCTACATTTCCTACTCGTTCAAGCAACAAACTTGAAAGTAAAAAGGTGTGAAAGAACTCACCTGCTGAAGGAACTTTTTCTACTTCAAAAATCAAAACCTCGCCTAAAACAGGATTTGAACCTAAAATGTCTTAATTAAGCCTGTTGCCTCTAAATGATGCAAAGTTTTAAATAAGTCCTCTAATTTTAAGTTTGTTTGATCTTGAAGTTGATATAAAGTTTTATAATCTTTGGCAAAAGGTACTTCATCAAATTCTTTTGTCAATGTTATATATAATCCTACTCCACGAATACCCACAAGAGGCTCAAAAGAGTAGTTAAAACTTTTATATTTTCTTCACTAACAGCTACTTGATTAGCCACATAAAAAGGCTGCTTAGGGTCAGCACTTTCAAACACAGGCTACCTACTCCTTATCATGTTTAGCCATCATATCTTCCATGGCTTCCATAAATCCTGAAACATCTTTAAATTGGCGATAAATACTTGCAAATCGAATGTAAGCTACATCATCTAAATTAGCCAATTCCTTCATCACCAAATTACCAATGTCTTTAGATGAAATTTCATTAAGACCTTGCTTTCTAATTTCATTTTCTACATGATCTACTAAAGTATCTAGTTGTTCGCTTGAAATTGGTCTCTTTTTTTGCGCAGCCATCATTACGCCATGCAAAATTTTATCGCGGTTAAAGGCCTCACGAGTCCCATCATTTTTGATTACCAATAGAGGCGAGCGCTCTACTCTTTCAAAGTAGTAAAGCGAAAACCACAATTTTCACATTCTCTGCGTCGTCTAATTGCTCTATTTTCATCGCTTGGACGAGAATCAATTACTCTTGAAGCATTCTTGTGGCAATTTGGACATTCCATCTTCTCTACCTGCCTATCTTTTTGTAATAAATCAGATAATCTTTTCTCTAAGTCATCTATTGTACCAGTATTAGCTACCACATAGGTAGCTCTTTTTTCTTTTTCACTTAGTGGCATTTGATTATTTATTCTAACCAAAGCTTCTTCTTTAGTGAAATTATTTCGTTTCATCAGACGTTTAACCTGCAGTTTTGGTGAAATAGAAATAACCAAAACGCCATCGCATAAGCTTTCAAAACCAGATTCAAATAGTAAAGGCACATCAACTACAACTAATTTTTCTTGATTTAAACGGTATCGCTCCATTTGTTGTTTAATTTCCTGATGAACAAGTGGATGAGTTATCTCATTTAATTTTTTCAGCTTAGTTTTATCATTAAAAACTATTCCACCTAATTTATGACGATTAATTGTTTGATCATCATTAAGAATATTGCTGCCAAAATAATTAACTATTGCCTGATAACCCTTTTGGCCTACTTCCATTATCTGATGAGCAATTAAATCGGAGTCGATAATCGGAATATTTTGCTTTTCAAAAAAATTCATCAGCTGTACTTTTACCACTGGCTATTCCGCCAGTTAATCCTAAAAAAATATGTCATTTATATAGTACCTGACAATGCGGACAGAAAGTAGTTCCGCGTCCATTTACTTTGATCTTCTCTAAAATAGTGCCGCACTTACTACACTCTTCACCAGCATGTCCATAAACCTGCAGCATCTTTTGATAACCACCAATTTGGCCATTAGCATCTAAATAAGTATGAACAGTAGTTCCGCGTTCCTTAGTTGCTATAGCGATAGTACGGTTGATATTTTGATATAAATTCTTCACCTTATCAGCAGGAATAGCTTGAGGCGCTACTTAGGGGATGAATTTTACTCTTCCAGAGTACTTCATCTACATAAATATTTCCTAAACCACACACAATTGTCTGATCCAATAAAGTGTTCTTTATATTCTTTTTCTTCCGGCTCAAAGCATTAATGAAATAGGTTAAGTTAAATTCAGCAGTATTAGGTTCAGGTCCAAGATGCCGAATTCCAGTCGTCTTTCTTTCAGTTCCTGTTTCAACTAAATGCATCCTACCGAATTTGCGCACATCATCATAACGTAAGGCAGTCCCATCAGTAAAAATAAATTCTACATGTTCATGCTTTCCCTTAGGTGTATCAGGACTAACTAAATGATATTTTTCCTTCCATGCGCAAATGCGAAACCATTGTTAAGTCGCCATTGAACCTAAAGAGTAAATACTTGCCATAACGATCAATTTTCAAAATCGTTTTATTTGTCAATTTTTAATAAATTCAGCTGGATCGTTAACTATAATTTTAGGATACCAAATATTTATTTTAACAATTGTTTTTCCCTTTACTAAGGGAGTTAAAGTCCGTCTAACTGTCTCAACTTCTGGCATCTCTGGCATTAAATCACCTACTTTTTACTTAGCATCATACCAATTATGACCCCAGTTAGAGTCAGCTATCAGTGGAACATCTAGTGTTACAGCTGACTGCATAACTTCTGGCACAATTTTTCTTAATTGTATCTAATTCAACCTTAGGTACATCAAAAATAAGCTCATCGTGTACTTGTAGAACCATTTTAGTCTTTAAATGCAATTCATCAAGTTTCTTTTGCATATTAATCATGGCAATTTTAATAATATCAGCAGCTGAACCTTGAATAGGAGAATTAATTGCAGTTCTTTCAGCAAAGCTTCTAACGTTGAAATTTTTTGAATGAATATCTGGTAAATAGCGTCTTCTATGCATAATAGTTTCTGCATAGCCTTTTCGCGAGCTTCCTTAATTGCCTTATCCATGTAATTCTTAATTTGCGGATATTGTTCAAAATAATTATCAATAAATGTCTTTGCTTGTTTACGACTGATGCCTAAGTTCTTAGACAAACCATAATCAGAAATACCATAAACTATTCCAAAGTTGACCGCCTTAGCATGCCGACGCATTAACGGCGTTACTTCATCAGGTGAATCCAAATGGAAAATCTTCATTGCAGTGTGGGCATGAATATCGTAACCAGATTTAAATGCCTCCTGCATATGTTCATCCCCGGAAACATGTGCCAAAACTCTTAATTCAACCTGTGAGTAGTCGCAAGAAAAGATATAGCCGTCTTTAGTTGAAGGTACAAAAGCCTTCCTAATCTGGTTTCCTTCATCAGTTCTAGTTGGAATATTTTGTAAATTAGGATCAACCGATGAAAGACGACCTGTTGCAGTTAAAGTCTGTAAATAACGGGTATGAATTCTTCCATCTGGTTGAATACACTCGAGTAGTCCCTTAACGTAAGTATTTTGAATTTTAGCAATTTGACGATAATCTAAAATTTCCGAAACAATTGGACTCTTCATTTTCAATTGCTCTAATACTTCAACAGAAGTTGAATAGCCAGTTTTGGTCTTTTTATTGGTGGTAAGTTTAATTTTTCAAAAGAATATGACCTAGCTGTTTTGGCAATTTAAATTAAATTCTTCACCAGCTTGTTGATAAATCTTATGTTCTAGTTCTTGTAATTTAAGTGCAAAGTCATTGCCTAATTGATTTAAAACTGATGCTTCAACCTTAATTCCAGTAATTTCCATTTTAGCTAAGACAAAAGCAACTGAATTTCAATTGTTTCATATAAATCATCTTGCTCATGATCTTTTAATTTCTCTAGAAGTGGCTGCTTTAACTTCTCAATTACAACGACTTTAGCTGCTAAATGTTCAAAGAACTCATCATCCTCAGGTACAGCTTTCTTTTTACCTTTACCATAAACTTCCAAGTCAGTTTTTACTGAATAATCGCCATATAAATGCGCTACTTCACCAAGATCGTTAGAATTATTCTCATTATTAACTAAATAAGAAGCTAGAAGCATATCATAGTCTAATCCTTCTGCATCAATATCTAGCCGATGTAAACCTACATAGGTTCTTTTAATATCGAAAACATTTTTCTTAATCTTCTTATCTTCTAGCATTTGACGAAGTGGAGTTTCTTGCAGTAAAACCACATCTTTAGAAACATAGATTTTATCGCCAACTTTTAATGAAAATCCTTCAAGTGGAGCTAAATGGTAGTTATCACCCAACATTGCTAGATAAAATGTTACTTCTTTTTTCATTAGTTTTACCTAGTTCAGTGATATTTTCTTTTGTCAGCTCTTGATACTCGTACTTCTCGCTTTCTTGCTTGTCAGCACTCACTCCACTTACGCCTAACTCAGCTAAAAACTTCTTAAATCCTAATCTTTCATATAAATTACGTAAGTCTTCAATATTAGGTTTTTCCAGCTTAGTATCAGCAAGGGTCACTTCTACTGGAGAATCACGATCAATTGTGGCCAGTTTTTTAGCTAAAAAAGCCTTATCTTTATCATTAATTAAGTTCTCTTTTAACTTGGATTTTTCATTTCATCCACATGTTCATAAAGTTTTTCAACAGAACCATACTTCTGAATTAAACGTGAAGCTGTCTTCGGACCAACTTTCGTTACACCTGGATAATTATCAGAATTATCTCCCATCAGAGCTTTCATATCAATAAATTCAGTTGGAATTACGCCATTAACTTCTTTCATATGTTCTGGCGTATATGCCTCAGTATCACCAACTCCATTCTTAGTTATTAAAACCGTGGTTTTATCAGAAGCAAGCTGTGTTAAATCACGATCCCCAGTTACAATATCAACAGTATAACCAGCTTCTTCTCCCATTTTAGAAAGTGTGCCAATAATATCGTCTGCTTCATAATTCTTTAGTTCATAGCTCTTAATACCTAAGTCTTTAAGCATTTCACGAATTACAGGCAGTTGCTCTGATAATTCACTTGGAGTTTTTTGTCGACCACCTTTATAGTCTTGATACATTTTAGTTCTAAAGTAACTTTCCCTGCATCAAAAGCAACTAATACATTGCTTGGATCAGTCTGCTTCATAATCGCATCAAGCATATTTTTAAAAGTAAAAATTGCATTTGTATGCAAACCATCTGGGCTAGTAAAGCGATCCAGCTGACGGTACAAAGCATAAAAGGCACGAAAGGCCACAGAGTTACCGTCAATTAAAAGTAATTTCTTTTGTGCCATCTTTTTCTCCTTAAATAAAAAACTGTCAAATAGTCTCTTACCTATTTTAGCAGTTTTTCTTACATGATTTAATTATCTACATTTGTTTTGAACTTTAAATCCTAAAATGGATTGTTTTCGTCAACAATTTTATGGTAATTATCAGGATCAGTATTACCTTCTGTACTTAAAACAATAATGCGTGAATTTTGGTCAAGACCTAATTCGGCGCGATCCTTAACTAAAACTGGATTAGATAAAATTTCATAAACATAGGCAAAACCAGCAGCACCAGATTCACCAGAAACGACTTTAGGATCTCCTTCAAGAGGATGACCTAAACGTGCCATTCCCTTCTGCATCAACGTCTTCACTCAATGTTCCATAAAACTTTGCACTATCACGAATTATTGGCCATGCAGTGATACTTGGAGTCTGACAGTTTAAGCCAGCCATCATTGTCTTAGTTAGTCCCTCTAAGTGGTGACGCTTACCATCAGCTTTTTGAGCTGAGAGATAGTAACAAGCTACTGTCTCAGGTTCAACAATTGTAATGACTGGTAATTCTTCAGGTTTCATTCTTTCTTCTAAACCTAAAATAATCCCAGCTGCAAGAGAACCCACACCAGCTTGTAAAAAGATATGAGTTGGTTTTTCTTTCATTTGATGTAAAATTCATCAACAATTAAGCCATAGCCCTTAATAATCCAACCTGGGATCTTCTCATAGCCTTCCCATGCAGTATCTTGAATCATAATTCCATTAGGATCTTTTTCGCAGAGTTCTTTAACTTCTTTGACGGTATTGTCATAATTTTTATCAGTAATCTCAACTTCTGTATTTTGAATCTTGCGGATATGATCAGCACGAATTTCTTTTGAGCCTTTAGGCATCTTGATTACTGCATGAGTTCCAAGCTTACTTGCTGCCCAAGCAATTCCACGTCCGTGATTACCATCAGTAGCAGTATAGAAAGTAATTTTTTCTGCTACCTTTCTAACCTCAGGCTTCATTAATTCATTATATGTAAGCTTATCTACATCAAGACCAGCTCTTTCAGCAATGCAGCAAGCCATAGCATAAAGACCACCTGCACCTTTAAAAGAATTAATGCCAAAGCGACTACTTTCATCTTTAACAGCAATTTCTGCAACATTTAAGTGCTTGGCCAAATTAGTCAAATCTTTAAGTTCAGTTGGCTTTGTAATAATGAACTGAATTAAAGAAAGTCTCTACTTCATGGTCATCTTTTTAACTCTGGAGCTTTAAATGAGAAAGGTGACTTTAATAACTGAATATTTTTCATAATTACACCTCATAAACGTTAACTAATAACTTTAAGTCCAGTTTATCATTCTTTATTTACGCTTAATCATTTTTATTGTGTGCTTGAGTATATTTCATAAAAATAGCAATGATGACTAACACGAGGACTAATAAAAAATATAAGCTAAATGGGTACCATGAGCAGTAGGAATTGTGCCTTTTGATCCAGCATTTCTTTGCGCAAATGCCACAAAAGCAGCAGTTATTGACGTACCAACCGCACCAGCAAATTCTTGCAAAGTATTCAAAATTGCATTTCCTTGGGTTACTTCACTTTTTTCAAGATGATCTAGCGCATCTGTCATAACGCATCCCATCATCATTCCCATTCCACCCATATAAAAGATGTAAATAAATAGAATAAGAAAATTACTTAAATTACTTGTGAAAATAGTAAAAATAAGCAATTCTAACAACATAAAGCTAGAACCAATTAAAATCGGTCTTCTTGCACCATATCGATCAAGTAAACTCCCACCAAATGGAGCTAAAAATGCACCAGCAAATCCTGCTGGTAAAACAACTAATCCAGCAATCAAAGCGGAACTGCCATTAACTAATTGAATATAGTTTGGTAATAAAAATGCATTTCCTAATGAAATAATCTGAATTAAGAAAAATCCAACAGCGTGAGCAGCAAAAAACTTATTTTTAAACAAATTTAAATCTAAAACTGGGTCGTTAATTCTATTTGACCGATAAACTAACAATCCCAAAGAAATTAAAGCAATTAAAATAGCTCCTAAACAATTGAAGGCAAAATAATTTCCAGTGCTTAAATTGCTAAATCCTAAAATCATTCCAATAAAAAAGACTGCGATTAATAGAATACTTAAAAGGTCAAATTTAACCTCTCAGTTGTGATTTTTGTCTAATTCCTCCAATTCCAAATACCAATGAAATCAAGATAAAGGGAATCATAATATAAAAGATCCAGCGCCAACCTAAGTGAGTTACAACGAGACCACCAAAAGTTGGCCCTAAAGCTGGTGCAATCCCAGTAATCATATTTCCAACGCCCATCATTACGCCAACTCGACTTTTTGGAACTTGCTCCATAATGATATTAAACATTAAAGGAAGAGCAATCCCAGTTCCTAGTCCTTCAACAATTCGACCAATTAATAAAAATTCAAAATTAGGTGCACAGGCACCAATAATTAAACCACTTAAATATAATAAATTAGCTGTAATAAACAGCTTTTTTGTTTTAAAGTGCGCCTTTAAATTTGCTGATAAAGGTACAATGATCGAAATAGTTAACAAATAAATTGATGTCAGCCACTGAACTGTATTAGTAGCTAAATTAAATTCTTTCATTAAAGTTGGAAAGGCAATATTCATTGAAGTCTCAATAATTACCCCACTAAAGGAGAGGATGCCCGTCGCAAAATTGCTGCAAGTACATGCTTAGGAATTTTTTCCTTAGTCATTTGCTTTTCCCTCCTTTATGCCCCTTAGAAACGCTGTAATGGTATTTACATCTTTCATCGATAAATTGTCTAAAACTTCTTCATTATCTTGTTTCATATACTGCCTAATTTTAGGCACTATTTTTAAAGCAGATTCGGTTAATTGCGCCTGCTTTTTTTTTTTGTCTTTAGGATCATCAACTCTAACAATTAATCCACGTTTCTCCATCCGTTGCAACATGATTGTAGTTGTTGATCGTTTAATATTAAATTCATGTTCAATTTCATTTTGCGAAGCAAGATTGTTTTGATGATTAGATAAGAAATCAATTACTGACATTTGCACGCCCGTTACGCCTAAACTATTAGCAAAGTTTTCACGTTCACGATCAATTTGAGTAGTTGCTTGTTTAATTAATTTTTTCAGTGTCTCCATATTTATCTCCTTAATTTAGTTAGCTGTCTAACAAATATATTATAAAATAAAATTGTTAGATATCAAACATATTTCAAAAAGATAAAAAAGAATCACATTGTCCGCTATCAATGTGATTCCTTTAAATAAGTATCTAAGTAAAAATTTTATACGGGGAAAAGGTTTTATTTAGATTCTACATTTTCGTGAAAAAAGTTACTTTTTGTTGATAATCATCTATCAACAAGTTTAAATTCTGTCGACCCTTCCATTGTCCATAGCCAAAGATCGACATACCTAAAGCTCCTAAAACAAAGAGAACTATACCAGTAATAAACAACCAAAGAGTTTTTGCATGGTAGTAATAGATTAAAACAACTCCGATTGTACTAATCATAAAAACAAATTAAACCAAGACTTCAAATTCTTTAACATCTTTTTTTGATAATTAACTTCGTTGACATAGCCTTTTTTAATTCTTCAATTGTCATTACTAATCCCTCCGAGCTTTTAATTAGTATGATAAACCTGGGTTGAAGAAACCAACTAATACACCTAAGAAGGCAACTCCAATTAAAATGATCATCGTCCAAATAGCTGAAACATGCTTTTTAGCCATTAACCACCAACATAAGAAGGTAACAATAACAGTAAGCAAACCAGGATAAATATTATCAAGTTGCTTTTGCAAATCCATAAATACACGACCACTTGAGTCACGTAGTTTCAATGAAGTCGTTACACTTACCCAGCTTGCAAGAACACCACCAACTACCATTCCACCGACAATGGAAATAGCTTTACGAATTGCCTTACCTTGAGTACCAACTAAGATATCAACAGCTTTATCACCTAATTTATATCCACGGAAGTATAAGAAACGTTGACCAAAGTAAGCAATTAAACTCAAGCAATAATGTAGAAAATTGCACCAACTGGTGAACCATTTCTAGACATACCAAGGGCAATACCCAAAAAAGGATAGGAATTAAAGTACCATCAATTAATGAATCACCGATACCTGCAATTGGTCCCATCAAACCAGCACGCATATCATTGATAGTTTCGCCGTCAATCCCTTACCATTTGCACGAGCTTCTTCCAAACTAGCTGTCGTACCAATAATAACTGAACCTAACATTGGGTTAGTGTTAAAGAATGCGGTATATGCATGAATATTTTCTTGTTGCTTTTTCTTATCAGGATATAGTTCCTTAATAATTGGCAACATTGAAGCTAAATAACCAAATGTCTGCATTTGTTCTTGAGAGAAACAAGTTAATGCTCCCAGAACCATAAGTTAAAGGATTTATTTAAAGTCTTTTGACTAATCTTTTCTCATCCATCATTAAATATCCTCGTCTTCCTCATCGTCATCATCTACTGGTGTATTCGTATTAGCAGCTACTGGAGTAGTCTTACCCTTGCTCATTTCAATTTCGTACATAATTACGGCGAAGAGTAAAGATACTACAGTAATTGATACCAAGTTTAACTTTTAATGAAGCAGCTAATGTAAAACCAACTAAGAATGGAATAAAGTCTACTGACTTATTAACAATCTGACGAAGTAAAATAGCAATACCAACACATGGAAGCATAGCACCTACAGTGAACAAGGTTTTCATTGGAATACCATCCATTGGAAGTGCGTTACGTAAAGCAGTAACACCTTGTGCTCCAAAGTGAGTCATTAAAACTGTTGGCAAGAATGAAAAGATTAAGTGAGAAACCCATGGCCAACCAAAGTTAACTGCGTATAATCTATCTAATTTATTGTTTTCAATATCTTTCCAACCAAATGATTGCCAAACCAAGTTAAGGAATGCAACTGAGTAGAACAAAACTGAACCGATAGTACCAACTAAAGTACCTAATGATTTAGCCATGTTAGCTGCTTGGCTACTGAAAGGACTTAAACCTCTAGAACTAATCGCAACCATTGCTAAAGGAATACCAATATAAGAAATAGCACGTACATCGGCTGAAACAGTACCACCTGGAGTTACCAAGGCAATGTAAACAAGCTGTGTAGCCACACCACAGGCAATACCTAATGGAACATTCCCCATTACGAGTCCACAAATTAATCCTCCGACTAATGGACGACCAATCATATAATTACCAATGGCTTGTCCAGCCATACAAGAGTTTGAACATAAACATGCTAGCAAAAAAAATACAAGCTTGTAACCAACTTATAGTCATTTTTCTACCTCTTTTACTTTTATCTATACTTATAAATTATTTTTAATAACCAAACTTGCCTTTAAACTTATCCCAGTAACCAATTTGCTTATCAGGAAGAAGTGCAAAGTGGATCTTATATCCCTTATCGGCGATTGCTTCAAAAGCATCTCCTTCTTCTTGAGTAAATGATTGGTTATCACCTAATTTAATAGCACCGGGACGGTCGTTACCTGGTCCAACAATCACTTCATTTACATCACTCGGCTTAAATCCCCAATCAACTAAAATAGTTTTCATATCAAGTGGGTTTTTAGTAATTAAAAAGTAACGAGTGTTTGAAGCTAAAACTTTGTCTTGTACTTTCTTAAAGTGATCCATTGTCCAAACAAAGCACTTCTTACCTTGACCTTCAGCTGCTGATTTATAAGCTTCTTTCAAGATTGGATTATCGTGGGCTTTATCATTTACAGCAATAATTCCATCACATGGAACTTCCTTTGCCCAACGAGTAGTGATTAATCCATGAATCATACGGTCATCAATTCTAACAAGTGATACAGTCATTTTTATTTCCTCCTAAATATCGTCATCATCATCTGAACTATTATCTGATGTGATTTCATATTGCTTTAATGCTTGTCTAGCTTCATCTAAAGCATTTTTAGCAATATCTTCTTTACTCATTGCGTCTAAAGAAACAGTTGCAGTTAAAGCCATAGTGAAGTTCATTCCACCCAAAACAACACTTTTTATCCATTAATCCTCTTTCAGAAAAACACTTAAAAATGTTGTTAACGGACTTCCACCAATAATGTCAGCTAAAACTATAAATTCATCTTCTGAATCAAAGTTTTGTTTATCGAAAAAGTCATTAACCTTTTTCTTAAAATCATCAGCTGACTCTCCGTTATATAGACACAAAGTATGGACTCTGTTAATTGCGTCTCCAGCAAACATATCTAATGAAGTTTTAAGACCTTCAGCGAATTTACCATGAGAAACTAAAATTAGATTTTTCACTTTTGCACCCCTTCTCTTGATTACAGGTATAATTTATCATTATGAAAGCGTATGCATAAGTGCCAAATGTAATCGTTTTCTAGCTAGGTAATATGACATTTGTCACATTTTTTCAACTTAACTTATTTTTAAAATTTTTATAAAATAAGCATGATACAACATATGTAATAAAATATGGCTTAAAAAGGATTAAATGAAGAAATTATATGGAATAAGTAAAGTAATCTTTCCACTACTAATCATCGGATTGATTATCTACCTCTTTTTACGCGCAGCCATTTGGTCATAGACCAATTAAATTTGGTAGCACGTATATGACAATGAATAACGATTTTTATCAAACTTTAAATGAACCGATTGCAAATGAAATAGATGATCATAACGACATCCTTTACAGTCGAAATCCAGAACTGAGCGTTAACAATCAAGTTAATGAAATAAATAATTTCATCAAAAACGAAGTTAAGGTTATTTTTATTAATCCCGTCGATGGAACATCTACTAAGCTAATTAGAGCATTAAAAAAAGCCCACCAAGCGGGCATTAAAATTATTGTTGTTGATAGTCAGCTTGAAAATTCAAGTAATTATGTGGACTGTACTATTCGCTCAAACAACTATCAAGCCGGCGTCCTTTGTGCTAAAGAACTAATGTCAAAGCAAAAAAGCGCTAACATTCTAATCTTGCAGCAGCCAACTGCTATTTCTGTTGTTGATCGAATCAAGGGATTTGAAAATACAATTAAAAATAATAAAAATTTCCATATTGTAGATAAAATCAATACCACTGGACAATCTGAAAATAGCTATCCAAAAGTTCAAAAATATCTTAAGCAGGGTAAAAATTTCGATACTATTATGTCTTTGAATGATAAAACTGCCGTTGGTGCTTTAGCAGCAATTAACGCCAATAATAAAAGCTCTAAAATAGCTATTTACAGTATTGATGGGTCGGAAAATATTAAAAAAATGCTTAGTACTCAAAATGCTAATGTCAAAGCAACGGTAGCTCAATCGCCACCCAAATAGGTAAAGTTGCTATCAAGGTTGCTTATAAACTCATAAACCATCAAAAAGTAAAAAAGAAATCATTTTACCTGTTAAACTTATTACGTCTAAGAATATTAAGAATTTTAACATCACGGGGTGGCAATAATGAAATTCAAATATTTAGTATCTATGCGCTACTTCATGGTAACTTTAAATTTTATTATTATCTCTTTTATCGGTGCACAATTTTTATTAATCACGCAATATATCCTAAATCACCAATTAAGTTCAGAACTCTTAACTACGCTAGCTCGCGTTCCAGCTTCGCCCATGATTTTATTTAGCGAATGTATTATTTCTTATGGTCTACTAGTACTAGTTATGTATGTTCTCTACCATTACCATTTTTCTACTCAAAATACGCTTTTATTACTGATCCTTGAGTTTATACTTGCTTTTGCAATCTTTTTTGCTGTCAGAATGAATTATAATGGGATCTTTTTATTAGTATTTATTGATTTATTACTTACTTATCGAAATCTACCAACTATTCAGAATTATTGCTTTTGGGGTATTTCTGGGATTATTTTTCTTCTTTTTATTTTCATTTTCAAATTACTCTCTTTTAGGTGTCTTTTTTCAAAATGCCTAGTTTAAATACATATCTTAACTTTCTTCCTACAAATCTCGTTCGCTCCTTGTTTTCTTTAACAACTTCCTTGTTTCCTTAAATCTAATTACCTTTATTTGCATTTGCTTGGGATACGTAATCTATATCTTAAATCGTGCGCATACGGTTCAATCAAAATTACACAGTATGCAAAAGGCTAATGATGAACTTAAAAGTTATGCAGCAATATCTGAGAAAATTGCCCAGGAACATGAAAGGAAAAGAATTGCTCGTGATATTCATGATACGGTCGGCCATACTCTAACTGGAGTAGCTGCTGGAATTGATGCTGCGATGGTTTTAATTGATATTGACCTAAAGCAGCTAAAACTCAATTACAAAAATTTCAGTTGCAATTAAGCAAGGTATCAAAGAAGTTCGGGAAGTTTTAAATCAGCTACGCCCAGATGCGTTAAAAGTTATACATTAGCATCCGCATTAAATAAGATGCTAAAAGAATATAGTGATATCTCTCATATCAAAATTAACTTTAACTATGCTTGGGGCGACGCAGATTTTCAAAAGACAACTGAAAATATTATTTTTCGTGTAATTGAAGAAACAGTTACCAATTCTTTGCGTCATGGTCATGCAACTGAGATTTGGATTGACTGTACTAGTAATGATTCTTTTTATGTTTTATCTATTCACAATAACGGAAAAAGTGCAGCCAAAATTAAGCCTGGATATGGGATAACCCAAATGAAAGAAAGACTGGCAATTATAAATGGGACAGTTGAGTTTGATGGTGAAAAAGGTTTTACTACAATTGTAAAGTTTCCTAAGGTAGGTGTTTAAAATGATTAAAATATTAATTGCGGATGACCAACAGCTAATCAGAGATTCAATCAAAATTATTCTTGAAAGTAACAAGGACTTTTCTGTAACTGATACAGTCGGTAATGGTAAGGAAGTGCTAGCTAGTATTGAGAAAATAAACCTGATATCATCTTAATGGATGTTAGAATGCCCATTATGGATGGGACAGTTTGCACTAAATACGTTAAAGAAAAATATCCCGATATTAAGGTAATAATTTTAACTACATTTGACGATGACGATTTTTATTTTCAGCGCTTTAAAATATGGAGCATCTGGATATTTGCTAAAAGGTGGCTCACCTGCGGACTTGTTCACATCAATTCGCACAGTTGCTCAAGGTGGTGCAATGATCAATCCCGATATTACAGAAAAAGTTTTTTAGATTATTTTCAAAAATGGCCCAATCAAATTATGCTATTTCAGTTAACGACAAGGAAACAAAAGACTTTTCAAAAAGTGAATGGTGTGTAATTCAACAAGTTGGATTAGGATTATCAAATAAAGAAATTGCAGCTAAACTATTCCTTTCTGAAGGAACAGTTAGAAATTATATCTCCAAAATCTTAGAGAAGTTAGATTTGCGTGACAGAACTCAATTAGCAATTTGGGCAGTTCAAACAGGTGTTACTAGTGAAAACATTGATCCGAAATAAAAAATACTATGTTGTATGCTCTTCTTATTTATCGCAGTTTCAGGCTTATTTATTTTCTTTAAACTTAAATACAGCAAACCCACTTTAACTATTGGAGTTTATACAGATAGTAGTTGGGAAGTGCCTAATGGGGATGCAGACCGTGTTACTAAAATAGCAATTAAAAAATTTAAAGAAAAGTATCCCAATGTTCAAATTAAATATGAAGCTGGAATTCGTAAAAATGATTATAATAATTGGTTAACTGAAAAAATTGTCAGGGGAACTACGCCTGACGTAATGATGTTACCCGAAGATATTTTCAATTTATTAGCAAGCAATGGAACGCTCAAATCATTGAATAGTTCATTAAAAGATGAAAACATCTCCTCTTCCACTTTTATCACAACGTTTTTAAAGCGGGAGAATATCATGGTACTCAATACGCTTTACCTTATGAAACTAATCCTACTCTAATGATTGCTAACAATGATTTATTAGATAAAAACGGCTTCTCTAATTTAAACAGCCACCTGTCCCCGACTAAATTTAAGAGTATTTGTCACACTGTTAGCCTTAACAAAAATAACACTGGAATTACATCAGATTATTCCTGGCAGGATGCTCAATTTGCTTATGGCAATTCAGTTTTTGAAAATTCATCTGTTAATCTTACTTCAAATAAAGCACGAGCAGGTTTTTTCATTAATTGAGGATCTAACCAATGAGAATGGTTATCAATCAGTTAGTTCAAATCAATTTGATCAAGGTACAGTTGCCTTTATGCCACTATCACTAGCTAAATATCGCACCTATACCTCTTATCCTTATCACGTGACGCACACTTCATCTTTTAAATGGAAAGTATTTCAAATGCCTTCTATAACTAACGTCAATGCTACTCCAGCATCAACTGTTTGCTTAGGAATATCTGCCAAAACTGCTCACCCTACTCTTTCTTGGGAATTTATCAAATTAATGTGTACTGATAAAGAAATACAACAAGAAGTAATAAAAAAAATAGAATGGGTTCTTCAGTTTTGCCCAAGGTTATCAATAGTTCTTTTACCAAAAAATTTTTTTCAAAAAGAACAGAAAAATACCCTTACTCCTAAAATGCTTAATGCAATTTTAGAAAACATCGTTATTACACCCAAATTTAGAAATTATGACCGTCGATTAGACGAGCTAAACTATCTAATTCAAAATGCGTTGAAAAATAATCAATTGAATCTTCAGCTCTTTAATATCCAACATCAAATTAATAAAAACGAATATTAGAAATAAAAGATAACTTCACTTGTGGTTATCTTTTATTTTTAATTTGACAAAGCGTTTTCATAATCCTACGATATGTCTGTAATATGTAATTACATATTTGAAAGAAGGATAAAAATGAAATACACTATTGATAACTTTGCTCGCTTAATTGACCATACTAATTTACATGCGGATGCTTCTAACATGGATATGAAAAAACTTTGTAATGAAGCAAAAAATATCATTTTAAAATGGTAGCCATTAATCAAGTACAAGCTAAATTTTGCTCAGAACAATTAAAAGGTACTGATATTGATACTGGTGCAGCTATTGCCTTTCCATTAGGTCAACAGACTATCGCATCTAAAATTTTCGACACGGAAGATGCAATAAAAAATGGCGCCAACGAAATTGACTATGTAATTAATATTACTGAACTAAAAATAAGAATTACGCCTATATCAAAGATGAAATGAAGCAAATGGTTGCTCTTTGCCATAAGTATCATGTTCCCTGCAAAGTAATCTTTGAAAATTGCTACTTAACTAAAGATGAAATAAAAAGTTAGCAGAAATTGCTAAAGAAGTTAAACCTGACTTTATTAAAACTTCTACAGGTTTCGGTCCTTCAGGTGCAAAAGTTGAAGATGTGAAACTAATGAAGTCAATTGTTGGCGAAGATGTAAAAAGTTAAAGCAGCGGGTGGAATTAGAAATAGCGATGATTTCCTCGCTATGATCCGCGCAGGTGCTGATCGAATTGATGTAGCGCCGGCGTTAAAATTATCGAAGCTCTAAAACAACGGATGCAAGACGACAATGTAACTACAATTGAGATTAATAGATAAATGACTGAAGCAAAAATATAAGAAAATTGAAACTATCCTAAAGCAAAGAATTATTGACCAAACCTACCCCTCTTAATAGTTTATTACCTAAGGAACTGGAGTTAGCACAAGAATTTAAGACAAGTCGTCCAACAATTAATCATGCTATCCATAATCTTGTTCAAGAAGGCTTACTAGAACAGCGCAAGAGATTAGGTACTATTGTTAGGAGAAATAAAATTCAGCAGGAATTTACTCACCTTATACAAAGCTACAATCAAGAAATGAGTACCAAAGGACTTAAAACAAAAAAAAAAAGTACTCTATTTTCAAAAAGTCGTTCCTAACTCAGAGGTACAAACAGAATTTAACATATATCTACATCTGATTCCGTATTTAAATTAATTAGATTACGATACGTTGATAATCACCCAATTGTTAAAGTAACTACTTATGTCCCCGTTTCACTTGTTCCTGATTTAGAAAAAATCAATTTTTTCAACTGCATCTTTATATCTTGAACTTAAGAAAAGAAATTTAGCTGTTACCCATGTTGTAAGAAAACTAGAAGTTAAAAAAGCCTCTTCTGAAATTGCTCAAAAGTTAGCTATTAAAGAAAATGATCCTGTATTTTGTTTTCGTACTCGCGGATACACAAACAAGGATCAAAAAATAGAATATTCAATTGCTACTTACCGCGGTGATATGAATTCTTTTTATCATCGATCTTAAACGCTAAATAACAAAAAGGGATTGATTATTCTTGTAATAACAAGATATCAATCCCTTTTTTCGACTTTAAAATTTTTAATTAAAGTAATTTTTCATATGCATCTTCGTACTTAGGAATGTCACCAGCACCCATAAATACAACAACTGCATTTTTATGCTTAGTTAAGTCAGCAATATTATCTAAATCAATTACTTCTGAGCCAGGAATATTTTTAACCAAGTCTTCACTTGAAATATCACCACTAGCCTCACGAGCAGAAGCATAAATTGGAGTGACGTAAGCCTTATCTACATCACGTAAGATCTCTTCAAAATCTTTTTGATATTTCTTAGTTCTTGAGAAAGTATGTGGTTGGAAGACAACAACTAATTCTTTATCTGGGAACTTTTGACGAGCGGCTTGGATAGTTGCACGCATTTCTGTTGGATGGTGAGCATAATCATCAATTACCGAAACATCGCCAAAGTCTTTTTCAGCAAATCTTCTCTTAGCACCCTTGAAAGTGAGCAATCCTTCCTTAATATCTTCCATTGGAACTTTTTCAGTATAAGCAACTGCAATTACAGCAGTAGTATTCAAAATACTGTGGTCACCAAATAAATGAATTTCAAAACGTCCAAGATCCTTACCATGGGCTAAAACGTTGAATTTAGAACCAGTAGTAGTCTTTTTCAATGTTTACTGCTTGAAAGTCATCAGTGTCTTTAAAGCCGTAAGTATACTTAGGAATATCAGTCTTTAAGCTTTGAAGACGCTTGTCATCTCCCCAAACAAAGAGAGCTTTCTTAGTTTGATCAGCAGCACTTTGAAAAGCACTAGTATAGTCGCCTTGATCTTTAAAGTAATCTGGGTGATCAAAATCTATGTTAGTCATAATTTGGTAATCTGGATGATATGCCAAGAAGTGACGACGATATTCATCTGCTTCATAAACAAAAGAAACGAGAATCGGCAACACCTTTACCTCTTCCGTCCCCAATTAAGTATGAAGTAGGTGCTACTTCACCTAATACGTGAGCTAAGATACCCCCAATTGAAGTATGCATTTGTACAATTTCTTCAACAGTATCAGGATAGCTTTGCCATTCAACATTCTTATCTAAACAAGCTGCTACTTCTGGATTATCTTGTTTAAAAGCATTTCCCATTAACAATTACTTGTTCATCATTACTCTTAATATTTGCTGGGTCAAAATCTTTTACTTCAATACCGGCTTTTTCAAGTGGAACTTGAGTGAAAGTATACTTCTCAATATCTGAACCAGCAACGTTATAACCTAAGTCATGTAAAACTAAAGCTAATGAAGCCATGCCAGTTCCTTTAATGCCAATGAACCAAATTTGTTTATTTTTGTCTAACATATTATTAATATCTCCATTGTTTATGCCAAAATATTCGCTTTAATTCTACCATTTTTTAACACAAAAAAAAGAACATAACACAACGTTATGTTCTAATTCAGAAAAGTAGTAGGCTCATCCATGCTTCCTACTTTCTTTAATTTTGTTAATCTCAACCAAATTAATTATATCGAACCCTAAAAATATTAAGCAACTTTGATCATCAATTCGCGCCAAAACCTTTTCTTACATCCTCACTATAACACTTTTTCTAATTAAATAACATAATAAAGATATTGAGTATACATGATTTTTGATTTATATATTCGTAGTTTTACTACTGTGCAAGACTATTAGCAAATAAAAAGCTGACATATAACTTATCAAAAGAAGTTTAAAATTACACTAGTCTAAATTTTACCTAATATTTTAGTACCATGAGCTTGAGTTACACCAACTTTTTCTATAACAGAATTTACATTTTTATCTGTTATGCCACCACCAGGTAAGATCTCGATTTTTCCCTCGGCCTGTTTATTTAATTTTTTTAAATTTTCAAGACAATCAGTAATTGAACGATCTAATGACCCACCATGAGTAAGAACACGTGCAACCTTGTTTTTAGATAACCATTCTAAGGCTTCTTTCTGCTTTGAAGCTGTTAATTCATCAAAAG
>VOFH01001040.1_pt1 | contig 70001 bp, 83 predicted proteins | sample 5384091 | NCBI WGS metagenome assembly VOFH01 (sample SAMN12384727, study PRJNA508395) | human gut metagenome | isolation source: healthy gut G | host: Homo sapiens | reverse complement strand
TAGGAACCGGACTTGCCGGCGCTTCCGCTGCCGCTTCTCTCGGTGAAATGGGTTTCAGAGTGTTCAACTTCTGCATTCAGGACTCTCCGCGCCGCGCACACTCTATCGCTGCGCAAGGTGGTATCAATGCTGCAAAGAATTACCAGAACGACGGCGACTCCGTTTACCGTCTGTTCTACGATACGGTAAAAGGTGGTGACTATCGTGCCCGCGAAGCAAACGTTTACCGTCTGGCCGAGGTTTCCAATAACATCATCGACCAGTGTGTTGCACAAGGTGTTCCTTTTGCACGCGAATACGGCGGCTTGCTCGACAACCGTTCATTCGGTGGTGCACAGGTATCACGTACATTCTATGCCAAAGGACAGACAGGACAGCAATTGCTGCTGGGAGCTTACTCCGCACTGAGCCGTCAGGTAAACGTGGGTACGGTGAAACTGTACACGCGTTATGAAATGGAAGACGTTGTCATCATCGACGGACGTGCCCGCGGTATCATCGCCAAGAATCTCGTAACAGGTAAGCTGGAACGTTTTGCCGCTCACGCTGTGGTTATCGCTACCGGCGGTTATGGCAACGCATACTTCCTCTCTACCAATGCAATGGCTTGCAACTGTTCCGCTGCCATGGCCTGCTACCGTAAAGGAGCCTGGTTTGCCAACCCCGCTTACGTACAGATTCACCCGACTTGTATCCCCGTTCACGGCGACAAGCAATCCAAACTGACTTTGATGTCCGAATCTTTGCGTAACGACGGACGTATCTGGGTTCCGAAGAAACTGGAAGATGCCAAGAAGTTGCAGGAAGGTACGCTGCAAGGAAAAGATATTCCCGAAGAAGACCGCGACTACTACCTGGAGCGCCGTTATCCGGCATTCGGTAACCTCGTTCCGCGTGACGTTGCCAGCCGTGCTGCCAAAGAACGTTGCGACAAGGGTTATGGCGTGAACAATACAGGTCTTGCCGTATTCCTCGACTTCTCCGAAGCTATCAACCGTTTGGGCAAAGATGTGGTTGCACAGCGTTACGGCAACCTCTTCGACATGTACGAAGAAATCACAGATGTCAGCCCGTACGAAAACCCGATGATGATTTATCCGGCTATCCACTATACAATGGGTGGTATCTGGGTAGACTACGAACTGATGACTTCTATCAAGGGCTTGTTCGCCATCGGTGAATGTAACTTCTCGGACCACGGCGCCAACCGCCTCGGTGCTTCCGCATTGATGCAGGGTCTGGCAGACGGTTACTTCGTATTGCCTTATACTATCCAGAACTACCTGGCCGACCAGATTACCGTTCCCCGCTTCTCTACCGACCTGCCTGAGTTCGCAGCGGCAGAAAAAGCCATTCAGGACAAAATCGACTGGATGATGAACATCAAGGGTAAGAAGTCTGTAGACTCTATCCATAAGGAATTGGGCCACGTAATGTGGGAATATGTAGGTATGGGACGTACTGCAGAGGGCTTGAAAGAAGGCTTGAAGAGACTGAAGGAAATCCGCAAGGAATTCGAGAAAGAGCTGTTCATCCCCGGCGAGAAAGAAGGCATGAACGTCGAACTCGACAAGGCTATCCGTCTGTACGACTTCATCACAATGGGCGAACTCGTAGCATACGATGCCTTGAACCGTAACGAAAGCTGCGGCGGTCACTTCCGCGAAGAGTACCAGACAGAAGAAGGCGAAGCCAAGCGCGATGACGAAAACTACTTCTACGTTGCCTGCTGGGAATACCAGGGTTCAGACGAAAAAGAACCGGTATTGCTGAAAGAACCTCTGGTATACGAAGCAATCAAGGTACAGACTCGTAACTACAAGAGCTAATCGGGAAGTTGAACATTTAAAGAATTAAAGAAAATGGATAAAAATATATCATTTACGCTCAAGGTATGGCGCCAGAAGGGTCCGAAAGCAAAAGGCGCTTTTGAAACATACCAAATGAAAGATATTCCGGGCGATACCTCATTCCTCGAAATGCTGGATATTCTGAACGAACAGCTCATCAGTGAAGGTAAAGAACCGGTTGTATTCGACCATGACTGCCGCGAAGGTATCTGCGGTATGTGTTCTCTTTACATCAACGGACATCCGCACGGTCCTGCAACAGGAGCCACTACCTGCCAAATCTATATGCGCCGCTTCAACGACGGCGACACCATTACCGTAGAACCCTGGCGTTCTGCCGGCTTCCCGGTAATCAAAGACTTGATGGTAGACCGTACTGCATACGACAAGATTATGCAGGCAGGCGGTTATGTCAGCGTACGTACAGGTGCTCCTCAGGATGCCAACGCTATCCTGATTCCGAAGCCTATCGCCGATGAAGCCATGGATGCCGCTTCCTGTATCGGTTGCGGTGCTTGTGTAGCCGCTTGTAAGAATGGTTCCGCCATGTTGTTCGTTTCTGCTAAGGTAAGCCAGTTGAACCTGCTTCCTCAAGGCAAACCGGAAGCATTGCGCCGTGCCAAAGCCATGTTGAGCAAAATGGACGAACTCGGTTTCGGTAACTGTACAAACACAGAATTACGGGTGAAAGCGAGGATTGAAATAAGGTAAAATCATTCATTATCGCTTTCACCTGTCTTATTAAAATATCCCTTGAGCTAAAACAATTATCATTATAGCTAATCCGGATATGCTTATAGCAAATCCGCTTTCAGGTGTTAATGAGTGAACTGTGCGGATATAACACTTTGGCCGCCAGGTCTTAACACCTTAGTTCTCATGTGTTAATACTTGAGTTGTTGCATCTATATATCCAGCATCTTGGAGCTATATATCCAGCATCTTGAATATCTTTGGATCTATATGTCCAACAGTCGGTATGAATAAACTCAATAGGTGAAACCGGAAAGGTTCAGTTTCACCTGAATTTCTTCCTTGCTTTCACCCGCTGTTACCTTATTCATCGGCATTTAGAGAATTGGGTGAAACCGGTGAACCGCAATTATCTTACATAGTTGCATTTATGAAATGTCTTGCCTACGTAAATTACGTGGAGAGGCACCAAAAGATTTCTTGCAGAAATTAGAAAAATGGGGTAAAGATTCAAAGCCATATTTATAGCATATCTCCGAGATGCTATATTTAGAGTTGTTCAAGTCGTCGAGAATGCCCTCTTTACGTCTCGCCAGCATCCATTCATAAACAGGTTCATGAAAGACGTTATTGAAAATACGACGGAATGTACTAAGAGTATATCCACCTAATTGTGCGAGTTCTTCTACAGTCTTTACTTTCTTATAGTTTTGAATAACGAAATATTGGAAACTGTTTACGTACTTGGAAAGTGGATGCACCAAGCTCGAAAGATCATAATCGGAATAATAGTATCCCAACACAAACGCTAATTCTTTTCGTTTCAGAGATAGCAAATCCCGACAGACTTTATCCCCTTTCAGATAAGTGATAGACCCATTAAGGAAATATTGCAATTCAGGTATTATTTTTAATGGAGTATAAATAAGTGGAGGAGATACTTCCTTCATGATATGATTAAAACGGAAATCACAAAACAGTTCCGGCTGGATAAAACGATAATAAATGCACTCACATTCAGTCATAACAAGCATCTCAAACATAGAACCAATAGCCTGAAGGATAAATTCACCTCCCTTAAGCATGGTCCCTGCATATTCCTTACTATTGACCAGTATTTCTCCCTTCATCAAAAAAAGGATAAGATTTTCTTCACACTTTTGAGCCGGTTTATGAAAACCACGCTGATAAATCACATGAGTAATAGCATTACTCACCGCTTTTGGACATATTTGGCAATCCCAAGTTCCTTGACAAATAGATGGCATACGCTGACTGTGTTTGTTTTTGTTTTATGCTGCCAGCAAAATATATGAAATCTTTCATATTGCCATAAAAAAGAGAGAAAAGTGAAAAAGAGGTTGAAGAGAGGAGGAGGAAAAAAGAAAAAACATAATTTCAATCTAAACCAACATTCAATTTAGCTTTTTAAACAAGAATTCCCAGCTTGTTCTTTGGAAAAGCTGGGAATCCGAAAATAGCAACTTAATTTTTCAGTGTAAGAATACTTATACTAACTCATTTAGCAGTTTCTGCATCTTCTGATGTTCAGAATTCCAATTACTAACATTTGTATCAATACCAACATTAGACGCACCAGCAGGCAGTGTCAATACATATAATACATTCTGGCCTAATGTCCACTTCAGCATTATCAGGAAGAGTTACTGTTTTAGTCCCCTTAAACACCTCCATACTACCTTGTTCTGTAGAATATGTTATTGATATAATTTTTCCACCAACTTCTTGAGGAAATAACATCCAAGAAGCATTAGCACCAGCTAATCATCTGAATAATACTCCTTATTTTCAACCTTAGTTGATGATTGCTTCACATTATAAATATAAGAAGCATCAGAAGCATTAGTCAAATTCCATTCACCATCAGCGTTATTAAAACTATATATACCTGTTCCACCTTTAACATTAGCTACACTAATACCAGTCACTTTATAAGGTAAACCAGATTTGGGTCTCCAGGAATAAATGCAAAATTAATACGAGTTAGAACATGTTTAAAATCTAAGGTCAATCTACCATCAGTTACCCCCTGTGTCTCTGAAGTTACATCAGTCGCGTGTGCAACAACTAAATCTTTTTGAGCTGCAGGAGTATCATCAACAGCAAAAGAAATTGTAGGATAGCCAGTAGATGGAAGAGAGTAAGACGTAGGATCCGTTGTCGGGTATGCAAAAAATTGTACTTTCTTTCCCGAACTTATCGATGGCCAATAATATATTCCCTTATCGGTAGTAGTCCAAGGTGCAGCAGCATTATCTCTTGTATATGAGATTCCATCCATGTATACATCTCCTCCTAAAGCAGCTAATCCATCATAGGCTGCAGCTGTGACATAAGAGTTCACTGTAAATCCTAAAAAATTATCACCAGTTGTATCTGCAGCTCTTGTAGCTTTCTTTACTACTGAAGTAAAATCAATCTTTGTTTGTTGATTCGGAGCATCAAATTCTTCATTCTGTGAGCAACCTGTAATTGCTAAAGCAGTTGTAACTGCCAATAAAATCTTCTTCATAACTGTATTTTTTTAAGTTTATAATATTGTTATATTTTGTTTATAGCATCTATTTCAATTCACGGGTAACTCAACATTATCTTCGGGTCCCCATCCATCAACATTGCCGCCCATTCCTCCACCTCCATCAGGATTCGGTGGTGTTTCCGGCTTATCAACTTCAATCTTATCATCAGGCGGTAACTCAATCTCCGGTGGTGGGGTTGGTTTTCCATCTTCCCCTGTTCCAGCATTTTCAAGTGTACCTATTATTTCAGTAACATCAATTGTTGCTTCCTGAACTGTATTATCTGTTTTGATAAATTTCAATATTAATATTATAGCACCTTTCTCACTAGAAGTTTCCCTCTCTGATATTGACATTCGCGTCGGCATTGTCATTTCCTTTACTTGTTTGAAAGCGGTGAAAAATGCCGTTACCTTATTGTCTCCTTCTTTACCTCAAAGTAGATAAGTTGTGAGCTACACACTCCACGACCTTTGCCTATACAGTAACAATCGGATAATCCATCAATGCTTCCTACCACTGTTGCAACATACTCCAAACCTTTAGCCTCTACTGCAAAAGAATATTTTTTCACCACAGATTCCAACTTCCAGTCTAAGCGAAGCACTTCTTCACTCTTCTCTATTTTCAGCTCATCTATATTCAATACATACAACGAATCCGGTGACCAAACCATCTTTTCCATTCCTGCAATCCCCAAATCATTGCAATTTCTGTATAAGCTTCTATAGATTCATAGGACTCTTCTCCTCTAATTCGTATACGATCCGAGTTAAAGTTATAACCCATACTACCGAATACCGTCCCGGAGGAACTTTCATTTCTCCGCCTCGTACCGAAAGGTACTTATCTACTTTCCTGCCTTCTCCGTTCTTCGGATAAAAAATCACCCGAACTCCCTCCGGCAGTTGATCTGTCACTCCATCCCAATCCAGCTTTATATCTACCCCACTTACGGGATAATCATCCAATATATCGCGACGGCTACACCCAGTTAGCATCAGCAGCGAGGACAAAAGCACAAGAAACCTGTATCTTGTATTTCGCATTACGCCCTCCTATCTCTTTGTTGTTATCAACCATACCAAAGAAACTTTCGCCTTGGTAGGGCCAATAAAGTTATAACGTCCACTATTTGTCCATATAATATCTCCCTCATAAGGAGTATATTTTTTATATTCTGTTGTCAAATACCCTATGCCAAGACTGAATTCAAGAGAAAAATGCCGTGCCAACTGCCGTGCATATCCATAAGTCACTCCCGCAACTCCGTAATACTTACCTTGATAGCCGTCTCCACGCAGCTGGAAGTCGTATATCCCACCTTCAGCATAAAGTCCTATAAAATGTCCGGTCAGTCGGTCACGTTTCTGCCGGTTTCCCAGCCAACAACGTCCTTCCATCCCTCCCGAAAGAAGCTGATAGCAGAAATCGTGTTTGCCATTCAGCCACCAAGGACATTTATATTCAGTATTCAAAGACCACCTCTTACCTATCGGAATTTCCACTTCTATATTCGGTGCCAATGCCAAATCATATAACAGATTATTCTTCACTGCAAGTACAGTTTGGCTTTTCACCGGCCCTTCTGCCTCCGATATATCGACCTCACAGGCCTGTTTTTCTTCACTTTCTCCCACAGACTTATCAGGTTGATCTTTCGGAAGCGCCTCTTCCTGATTTGAAACAAACAACCCGAAGACAGAAGATACCGGTTCAAAAGCCTCTTTACCTAATTTCGAAGTTTCTCCAACAATCGTAATGACCGATCGCCGCAGCTCTGGAAAATATTGTGAACAATGTATCGGTAAGCAATTCCCCGATTCAATTTTCGCAACAGTTGCTTTCGTTTATTGATATCATTCTTATGATAATCAATCAATATCAGCACTTCTTCCCGATCCGGCAAGTTGGAGTCGGATGCCACCAACTTACGAAACTCCGACCAATCCTCTCCCTCTGAAAAAAAATGAATCTTATCAACACTAACATCCGAATTATACCGTTGTAAGAATTCCTTTATCGAATCATTTCTTCGGGCAGCCAAACCTCTATTATAAGACTCATTGCCATCAGGAGAAACAAAAGTTTCTTCACATTAAGCGCTGTTACATATTTCGTACCCAAGTTTCCGAGAAGCAAAGAATCTAAAGTTGCAATTACCTGATTATTACTTTTATAACTAAGATTCACTCCCGCTTCATTCGCATCAAAATATATCATTACCCGCCGGATTGTATCATTCGCAACAGCGAAAAATGGAATCGAAGCATACCCACTTTCTGGAAGGCTTAATAAAACCATAAGAATAGCCAATATATAGATACCATGTTTCATTGTCGTTCGTTTCTGCTGACAAATATAGAAGTTAGAAAACAAACCGAATCATACTTTTAGAACAAAAATCAAGACATGAAAGATTCTGTGAAACGATTGAAACGATTTTGCAAGTTTTGAGAGTTTAAGGTCAATAATAAACAGAAAAATGTCCTTGGTAACTCATCTGCGTGATAACACCGTACTTCTGTTCCGCCTGCGAACAGTTCACATTCATAGGAAGTTCTGACAAGCGGCTTTTCCACATACACATGGATACAAATCGGGAAATAGCTTCATCGCCAAGAATTTTCTACGAATTTTATCCCCACAAAAACTTCATTAAAGAACAACGGATCAATTTTGCATCAAGAATTTTGACCACTTCACGAAGAAATATTTTGGGTTTATCCCCAAAGCGGATAGGAGTGGCCCTAAAGACTACCGTTTCATAAAAAAAAATAGGAATCTCATATACTAGCAGCAATATCAAAGTGGGTTTATGAATAGATCAAATATTCATTTCTATAAGGAGTTTACAATAATTCATGATTAGTCAGGTCTCACCTATGGTTTGCAAACGCATGGTTGCACCATCTTAAAGACTACATTTACAGAAATGACACTTTTTCTATAGCATAATAAAATTAGATATAGATTGCATCTTTCTCTATATGATTGCGAAATAAACTACGCATAATTGCGGTTAAAGACACGACATCCACTTTTGCATTAAAACGCTCTTCTAATGACTCTTTTATTTCCATTCGAGTAAAATAATCCGGATCTTGAAGCTTTACACAAATATCAATATCACTATCCTCTTTCTGCTCACCACGAGCCACAGAACCAAAAAGTCCCAACTTTTCAATTCCATATCTCTCCCCAAATTCTTCCTTAAAATTCCGGAGAATAGCGATTATTTCATCTTTTGTTTTCAATTGACACTATTGTTATAATGCAAATGTTAAAATTTATATTGGAATTAGCAAGTTCTTAATCATATTTTATAGTATCACTAATTAAAAAAAAAGATGCACAGGTCATCGAATTTTCATCGATCCCCTGTACACCTACTACTCTAAATTCTACTTCAAAACATAAATAGCCTAATTATGCTGCCGAATCCATTATTAACAACCATGTTAGTTTTATCCATCAAAAGTACAGAACATAATTACGTAAATAGTTCAGAAGTGCCCAGAACGCCATCATCATTGCCAATACAAACAAAACGACAAGTCCGATTGCCAAAGCAATCCAATGTTGTGAATGATCATCAGAATATTCTTTATGACCATCATTAAACTTGTATATTGTCCGCACTGTCTGCGCTCCTGCCAATAACCCGAACACTCCGGCAAAAATACCATTATGAATGTTTCCACCGCCACGAAGTGCCCGCTTATCAATTAAGAATTGAGGCGTCCTGCTCGCTACCACATACAAACCGGTAGCTATTAAAGTAGAAAACATCATACCGACTCCCATCATCCAATACATCAAGATACCCACAATGACACCTAACCAGATTAATTTCCTGGAACCATCAAAATGACGTTCTTCACCACTATTAATCACATCAGTCAATGAGTTTAAGCGTTCTATGACATCAGCGTCAGTAGGACACATACCGATAACCTGATCAATCAAAAGAACAGATTTCTTAATTTGCTTCATCTTTGTCGGCTTTCTGAATTCATCATCATCTGTTTTTTCAATCACCGTCCAAGTAGCGAATGCCTCATCCATCAGTTTCCACGCCTCCGTTATCTCTTCATCCGTCATTTTCTCCGGCATTCCGGCTGCAAGGCGTTTATTCAACATTCCTTCTACCGTAAAAACCTCTTTATAACGTGCGCCCTTATACCATACAAAAAACATATGCCCCACAATAAATAAAACAACGGCAATATACAAAATCAGTTGGAGAACAGCCAATATCTTTACTCCCAAAGGAACTCCGTCATCCGCCGCAGCATCAGCTATTGCATCAGCTCCACTACCGCTTTTACAAGTGTCAATCCATTAAAGGCAGCATCTTTTCCGCCTTTATCAAGTCCGGTAAACGACAACTTATCATCCTTATAAACGACTTTGCATTGACCGGAAATCCCGGCATCAACCTCCGGACGTCCGCCTACAAAAGAAAGAGTCAGTTCATTCCCGTTCATACTCTCGACGTAAAACTCATAAGTTGCCATCAAAGATTCCCTTCCACCGGGTTCCAGCATATTCACTTCCATAAATCCATTGCATCTGGCATTCTCATTATAAGGATTCAATTGCCAATTACCATCACAATTCAATGTGAACGCAACCTTTAAATCGCCTTCTTTATTTGCTCCTAGCCAGTCACCGCTAAAAACATCTTCCTGCGCAAATGCAGTCATCGAAATAACCATCATTACAATGGCACACAAATACTTTTTAATATTCTTCATAATATAATAAAATTAATATTTCAACACTTTGGCTGCCACGTTCTTAAATTGCGGCATAGCAAGCCCGATAGAAGCTCCAATATAAGTCGGATCACAAATTATGTACTTCTTTCCGCTTACAGTTATATAATCTCCGTCAATGTTTTCATCAAAACAGACCGCTGTTGCCATGTGATTGGGATATTCCAACAATACAACATCAAGCCCCATAAGAGTACGTACCAAATAAGAGTATAACACAGCACGGTCTTCGCAATCGGAATAAGGATAGTAGAACAGCTCATCCACAAAGAAAGGCTTTTCATAACCAAACTGGTCACCATCTGTCTTATAATCAAAAGCTGTCTGCACGAAATTAATCAGTATATTAGCGGCTTCCGATTGTTTTTTCCCTTGTATGGCAGCTTGCAATGATGGAAGCACCGTCTGTTGTACTTCCTGACTGACAGGAGCTCCCACATAGACAGAAAAGTCACATTGCGGATAATCCTTATAGAAAGAAATAAGTCCCGAATTTACTTTCGAGCAGACTTTGACGGATGGATAAGCTTTCGCTTGCAACGTTTTCTCCACGTAAGTTCCTGAAAAGGGTTGAGGGAGTAGTGATATTCATATTTACCGGGTTCTTCGCATTGGCGAAATCACGGTTGTAAGTGTAAATAGAATTAGTTTTATTCGGGGTAGTATCAAACCTGTAATAGTTTACTCCATTCAAAGTAATAAAACAGGTAGCATAAATCATGTTACCCGAAGCATAGAATAAAGTAAGGCGGTTATCCATACGCGCCACCTTAACCCTATATCCCGATTGAGAAAGGAGAAACATTTGCATAAGAGCTATTTCATCGGAATGAGTACTTCCACATAGTTCAGCAGCCACTTTCCTCGTCAACAGCAGATAACCATAGTCATTCAGGGCAATCTCCTTTTTAAAAGCCAGACAGTCGTCTATCAAAGGCTGATAGTTGCTACGCGATAACGTCTCCCATCCGGCAGAAATATCTTTCTCTGCAATCCCTTTTAAAGTGAGCCGGTTCTTCAATGAAGCATTGACAACACAATCTTTACTGTAGAACGAAAACTCTACACCGGAAAGCGAGCGTTTGGCCGGAACGGTTTCTTCAGGCTTCACTTCCGGTTTTATTTCAGGGAGCACCGCAAAATCCTTTTCCGGTTCTACAGCCACATCTTTACCTCCCGGTACAACCGGAACCTGTGTTTTCCCCTTTGAAGGAGAAAATGTCGCACTTGGAGTCACTGTCGGAATGGGGAGTCGTGTCACCTCCCCTACTTTAACCTCTTGCGGTTTTGTTGCCGGCTTCTTATGGTCAAAGCTGACCGGTTTTACAGGCTCCGGCCTTTGAGGACGTGCCACCGGCTTCTGCAAGTCATACTCTTTCCAGGTTTCTTTCAGAAATTCGGCAAATTCCTTATTCTGTTCGCTCACAAAATCATCAAACTCTTTTTGCTGCTGCTTCACAAAATCGTCAAACTCCTTCATGTCTTTATCTATTTGCGCAAAAAGACTAAACGGCAAACACAATGAAAAAACTACCATAGATAGTATTCGTATCCTATTTTTCCTCATTTCCTTATTATATTTTGTTGTCCTGTTATCTGCCAATCCACATACAGCTTATTATTCCGTATATCTTTGATAAAGGGGAAATAGACAAGACAGCGACAACCTTCTCCCGATACAAACCACAACCGGAATCAGTGCCGCCATTGAAACGATCGTCCACCTGCTTGACATTTACATCAGAAAACGGATATAACAACAGCGCCTTCACTAAAGAAGACATATAGGCATTCCAAAAGGCATTCCTCATATCCATCTTCTCCAATCCGTCCCTGACCTCCGAAACCGACATCTTCATACCAACAGCCTTCTTGTGAAGAACAAATTTCAACTCCGTTCATATATGAAATTATTTGAGGAGACGACTGTGTTCCCTTAAGCTGAAACCATGACTGGTCTGATTGCTCCCTACAACTATCCGATTCCAACAATAAATTGAATTTCACCTCTTCTTCCTCAACCCTTTCTTTCGTAAACAAAAGCATCAACTCACTAATGGAATGATAAGAAAAATCGCAACTATCATTCGATGGAGTAAAAGATACCTCCAGAAATTTCTCTCCAAATATAGAAGTATATTCATGCTCAATCCGGTAGGAAACATGTTGAACGGGATGTTCGATCACTCCCAATACAAGCATTTTGTCTCTTTGGTCTTCGTATGTATTACTGGCAGTCTCCATGGTGGAAAAAAACGTCCGAGAGAAGTCTCAATTGTACCCCTTGCTGCAATGAATACAGATAAGCCGCTCTTTGCAAAGCAAGCATCCTTGCAGCTTCGGATTTCATACAAGGATCAGATATACCAACTACCCGGCCTTTCCGTTGAGAAGCAAACACCCATTCCGGCAAAGTCTCCCGCTGTCCCGGTCTCCAGTCATAAGATTGGTTATAAACTGTATCAACAGGCATTGCCTGTGAAAACACATCAATACCGGGAGACAAAAGCAACTGGATAATAAAAATAACTACCCAATTATATCTTATATCCGACAAATTAAGTTTCATCATTCAATCTTCAAATAGTTGGGTAGTTATTAAAGAGATCATTACTATCCTCTGTGTTCTAAACAAGCTGATTATTGGGCGTTTTTACTCATTTCTTCTTCAAATACCTTTTTGAACTTTTCATATTCAAAGTCAATGCGCAATTTGTCATCATTCTTAATACGATTTGCCATAGCATTCATGATTTCCTCTCCTGCCAGTTCAAGAGAGACATATACTTTGTATTTACCATCAGGAGTCTTCATGGTTTTTTCACAAATTACACGCGTACCGCTCAATTCCTGTTCCACTACCGTACGGGTCAATGATTGATAACGACTTTTGCTCTCATCATTTTCACCTTGCTGATAAGAGGAAACATAACTATCGGTCACCGATTTCACTTTTGCATTGATAGCAGTAGCAATTTCAGCCCGGGCCTCCGTCATCGCTTTTTTCTTCGCAATAGACATATCCGTAGAAAGTCCCATCGAACTAGCTCTAAAATACTCTTTGTTCGTTTGAAATTCCGGTCCCGAACAAGGAACATTAATTTCTACGTCCTGTTGCACTGCCGGTTGCTGCACTATTTGTGTTACAGGTTTTGAACTACCGCAACTTGTCATAACAGCAATGGTTAGCAATGCTGTTCCCAATAAATTAATTCTTTTCATTTCAAGTCTTTTTTAATGTTAATATATGATTCATTTCAAGCCTCTCAACTTCACTATATTATTTTTGAAATCCTTCAATTGCAGCAGTGCCACAGATTGCAACTTACTTACCTCAATAACCATCTCCGTAGGCAGATCAGGCACAATGAGCGCAGTGACTCTGCGGTCATTGAACTTAGAACCCAGTTTGAGACTGACAATCGAAGATTCTTCACCTTTTTCGTTTATAACCGTCAGATTTCCACTATATAAGTCCATTTCGCAATCGTCAGCATTTGTATTCACAATCTTAAGATGTATCCTCGATTTGTCTCCTAAAGTTGCAAGTTTGTCAAATTCAACAAAGACACCATCCAACCATTCAACCCGAATTGCCTTTTGATTCTCTGGTTTGGCGGACTTAACCGGAGTCAAAGGAGCAGGAATAACTTCCGGCACCACAACAGGGACAGATATAACCGGATCAGCTTCTTTTTCCGGTACGGAAGCACCGACTATCGGAACAGGAACATCCGGCAACATCTTCTGTCTTTCCGGAATCTTTCCGGTTCTGTCGAATGTTATTTTCTTCAATTCACGTGCAAACTCCCGGTTCAACCGTTTTATCAATTCACGCGCCGCCATATTCTTGCCTTGAGAAGCGGACTTATTTTCAGGTACTAATGTCCGTTCATCATTAATAGAATAATTCAATAGGATTTGCCCCGTCCGGTTATTTTCTATTTTAATCCCCAACGTAGAAAAGAATTCGATGAAGTTGTACAGTTCACCCGGAACGGTATTGCCTTTACGACACTTATTATCCAATGTAACGATAATGTCGGCTTCAGAAGGAGATGCAACTACGTTAAAGAAATGATTGTTCAGCAAACTCTTCACAGTTCGTTCCACCGCCTCTATATCGCTCTGCGCACTTCTAACATAAGCAGAAGTCTGTGTCTGCACCGTGTTGACAGTCAACGTTGCTCCGGGAAGAGAAGAAAGCATTTGCTTGAATAAAGCTGCATAACTTCCCTTCCGGAACAAGCTGAACACATCATCAATTAATGAAATTCCAATTTCCTGCTGTGCCTGTTTAGAAGTAATATTGCGCACATAAAGAGCGGCAACTCCCGATTCGTCGGTGGGAGACATGGAAGACAAATCTCCCGCCCCGGAAACAAACTCGGCTTTCAACCGGATATTCCTTAACGGATTTCCATTACGGTAAACACCTATAGCAATAGGCTCCCCTATACCTTGAAACGGCGTGGCTGAAACGGTTACCGGATTCAGAACAATCGTTATTCCATCAAATACTCCAGCCAAAGCCGCATATAGTTCAGTCGCCAGATTAATTGTCTTTCCTTCGTAAGAGCAGAACAATTCCTGATTAAGTACCGGGCGTATAGCCTCCATTCCATTCGAGAATAATTCAATGGCAGTCATTAAATCTCCCTGTTGTAAGGTAATGTGTCCCTTATACCAGAAATCGAAGCCGTTACGGATTGCCTTCTGACGACGTGCTGCCACCAAAGCCGCATAATCATCCTTATTCAGTTCATAATAAACCCAATACTCATTGTCACTTCGCCAGGAATCCACCAGACGAAAGTTCTCTATTTCCGCCCGGGCTTCTGTACGAATACTCTCTGCGAAGGTTTGTTTCACATTACCATCGTCCTCCAACGTATTCAACAAAGAATTGGCGGCAATCACCACTTGAATTTCAGATACAAGATCAGACAAAGCGTTTTGCTTTGCCTTTTGCTGATAATCTCCTTCCGATATTTCAGCCATTCCTATTCCGATGTAACTTAAACCACTAACAGGATGCTGTTTCACCCAGTCAGGACGGTTCGTTTGTTGACCGGAAAGCGGAAAGCAAAACCATGAAATCACAAGAATAAATAAAAGCCAATGTTTCATACGTCCTTGATTTATTGAATAGTCAAATAGATGGTACTTCCATCCACTCTATGTTCACTATCTATTCCGGAATCATTCAGATAATTAACCAGATTATCCGCAAACGTGATGCAATCCATCGGCAAGCCGTCGCTGTCCTTTGCAGGAATCTGTATCGAATCAAATATCAGACTATCGTCCACAGCACCTTGAATATGGTAGCGTCCTCCCTGGGCATTTTTTCGTACCCAATTGCGTATATGCGCCGAAAGAGTAGTACTACCGTTTATCCGACTATTCATCGTATTGATAGCATTATCTGCGAGACTAACCCGAAGAACAACCGTATTCCCCTGTTGAACTTTCCGGGCAAACTCTTTCGAGATATCTTTCAGAAAACCATCCAGAACATCTTGTGCCGCGTATGCGCATAACTTATCCACGTCCGTCGTCCTAAAGCGGTTCGTCCAGCTTTTCCGGCTAGCCAAATCTACTCCGGTAGCCGTTTCACGAGCAGTCATAATCAATGAGACTCTACTTCCCGAAGCTGCAGATATGTCTTTTGTAAATCAACAATCACATAGACGTCCGCTCCCGAATTCATCAACAACTGCTTATCATTGGAATCAGCATTCTTACTTTCCCATTCGGAAGCACGCAAAGTTCCTGACTGTTTTCCCTCGGCAGCCACTGTCTTCACGCCAAGCTTAACAAATCCCTCCTTTACCGTACTTACGGCTATACGAAGATCAAAATCATTCTTCAGAATATCAGCGTATGAGCTTCGGTCATTGCTTTTATAGGGGACTACCATGATTGTCGGCAAAGCAATTTGTTGCCGGGTTTCCTCCATCGACATTTCTTCCTGGGGTCTCGTCATCAATTTGTTCCGTATCAAGTCTTTTTTAAGCGCACCTAATAAGATTTGAGCCGTTACTGTACCTTTGTATAGATTGGAAGATTGCCGTACCGGGTCTCCTACCGTTTCATAGTTCTTCACAAAGAGCATATAACGTGAACTGAAAAACTGATTCATATAGTAAGAATCTTCTTTCCCGACGAGCGGCTGTCCGTTTTCCACTCCGTCAATGCCGTTGAGGAAATATAGCATTAAAGATCGACTTCAATGCCATATTATATACATCTTTCTTTTTTTCGGCTGTTCCGGAAGCGGTGATAACGGCTATGTTATCATCTGCCTTCACACAAGTTACGTCATTGGAGTATGACTCCTGTGCCATGAAATGAATAGTGTATACAACTAGCAGGTTCAAAAGCAGTATTCGTAACTTCATCATAGTCCAAGTCCGCCTAAAAAGGTATTTTTTCGAGAAAGAATAATCAATTTCTTTTCTTCTTTCGATGCTTTCATTATCTCCTCACCGCCTTTGCTCACGGTACATAAAGAACGCGTTCCGCTCAATACTTCTTTCACATTCAAGCGTCCGACTTCTTTCAATGACAGTTCTCCGGCAATATCCATCTCTATGTAAACGATAAATTTCTGGCCTTTTTGAAGTACCCCTCTCTTGGTTCCAAGATCGATATATACAGTTTGTGCTTTATCTTTTTGGTACTCTCAATCTGTACAATCGTTCCTTTCATTTTGAAATACTCGTCAACAAAATCGTCCATGCTTATTACTACATAATCCAAAGTCTTAATGATAGCTTCATCAGGAGTATCGCCAATATTCCCGGTCAGCCCCTCGTGAGTGAATGTCTGGGTTCCTTTGAGTGTACCGTTAGAAGGGTCTACTATTTTCAACGTGTAAGAAACACTCCCCTGATAATAGGTCTTCCCTTTACTATCTGTTTTTTTAACTCCCTGCATACTGGTAATATTTCCCTGAATAAGATATTGGGCGCCTAACGTCGTCATGACCTCGCTTCTGCAAACGGCATCTCCCATAGCAGAAGCCTCTTGGCGTCTTTTCGCTTCAGTCTTCAATGCTTCATTAGAATCAACATCAATAAGTTCTACACGATCCATCTTCTGGATACCTTCTATTACTTTATTACGCAATGCTTCCGCCAAAATATTACTGATAGTACCAGGACGAGAGAAATAATCAATATAGACTCTTTCTTTACCGTTTTCATCGGTTTGTGCATAGCCTAACATTGGAATTAGGCAAATAGAGAACAATAGTAAAATCTTCTTCATGTCTGTTTATTATTTATTATTAATGCTATGTTTGTTTTTTAGTGCAATATTTCGCTCTTTTAATACAATATAGAATGTTCTTTTTTCAATAATGATTTACTGTTATGAATGATTGTGTTTTCTCTGACTGCAAAGTTAAGCACACATTAAGGTGCATTGTATACACAATATTTACTACAACCATCCGTTAAACGAATAGTTATCTCCAAATATCAATGAGAAAAGGGAAAAGAGTGGTATGTTCAATAAAACGAGGTCGTTTTCCCGTCTCCAAGCTATTTGCACCATCGCATTTTCCACAGTTCTCTCGAATAAGTATAAAATAGCATTTGTTATATCCACTAAAATTGTTACATTTGTCCAATAATAAATTGCTTCCCAATAACAAGATACATGGAAACAGATTTAAAGAAGATAGTAGGACATCGGCTGCAAATGCTTCGTATGGAAAAGAATCTTACACAAGAACAAATGGGAGAAAAGTTGAACTTATCAACAAGTGCCTATTGTAAGATTGAATATGGTGAAACTGACCTCACGTTAACCAGGCTGAATAAAATAGCAGAGGTACTAAATATGTCTGCATTAGAACTATTTAATAAAATAGACGGGAATGTGTATGTCAATAATTCCGGTACTATCGGAACTAATATTGAGTCGCTAAAGACTGTAGTAGCGTGCATATCGAAGCGGCAGATGATCTTCGTGAGCTAATAAAAGCAAACAGTCGGCTCCTTTGACATGTTATATAAACGTATAGAGCTTTTAGAAAATAAAGTGCTCTTATAGTGATTATACGCCTAGAGAAATCCCTAAGACGATGTATCGCCTATCCTTCCGTCTTCCAGAATCAGGAGAGGAAAGGCATATCATTTTAGGAATGGTACCAGAACAGGAATAGATATAGTTAACTATCAATAAAATACAAATAGAATATATGTCAATGCCAATACGATCAAAATATAATCCGACTTCATCTTTCCAGTTAACCTTAGCATATACACTTTTGTTGTTTATAACCATCAGGAGAACTATAATTTGGCCTATTTATAGATAATCAGTTTAGGTTTATGGCAAGAGTTGTAGTGGTCATCAAGTATTGCCCCATTTGAGAAAATGATGTGCTCATCCTTGAATGTACCATATCCTTCGTGAGCGTGACCGAACAAATGATAATGTGGCTTTACCTCATAAACCTTGTTTCGAAGTAATGCATTTCCCCAGTGAATTCCTGCTGATTCATCAAGTATCATGATAGGAGGTTCATGAGTAATGAGCACATCAACATCATTTGGTATCAAAGTCTCAGGATGGTTATATGCCAAACCAAAGAACTTAATACCATCAATCTCACATTCACAATCTTGAAGGAAGTATACATTGTTAGGCAAATCTTCAATGCCTTCAGCCTCCCAAAGGCAAAGGTCATGATTACCAGTTATGAAGATTTTGTGAGAATAGGGTAATTCGATGAACCAGTTGAGAAAGTTAAGCACTTCTTCCTCTGTACCATTGTCCGTAAAATCGCCACAGTGTACAATGACATCAGCAGCTGGAAGATCGGTCAACTGCCGATGCTGATTATGTGTATCAGAAATTTGAAGTATTTTCATTTTATAGAAATATGAATGTCATGTATGTCAACATCACCTTCGTCGAATATAAAGTATGAAGAAATTCCACTAATGCTATCATATCGTGAGTTCTCATCTTTATGTATAGGTATGACTCAATACGAGGATGAACAGTTTGACAGACTTCTTTTAATGTTTCAACATCAGCGTGTCCACTTGTGTGAACACCATCCATTGTTCCATCTAATATTCTATCGCCAAACAGATTACGGATATTTATAACATCGCTATTTGTGTAGTCTTTACCCTCTTTTGTATAGCCACCCCACATAGAATATATCAACCACGGTTTTTCATCATTATATATATCGAGCATTCCCTTAAGCAAATAGCCACTGCTCATTCGAATTGGCATTAAAAACCCTTCCTTCTGTAGCTTGTTTCTAACATTGACAGTTCTATAATTGATTAGCTTGAAAGCATTAAACTGAATAAATCAGATTTGCATCCTGCATATTTCGTGAATACATTAAGGACCCTATTTTGATACTCATCAACTAAGAATATACGTCCAGTCTTTTTACACGCCGCATGGAATGTTGCAAGCCGGTCAAGGTCAGTTGACGAACACAAGGCAAAGACATACTTGTGTTCACGCAATGCCTTTATAATATTCTTCTGTATTTCGCTCTCTGAAATCACACATTCTTGACTTCTTCCTAACATTGTTCCTTCTGTTATAAGTATGTCAACTTCTCCCACATTCTTCTTCAAAGTAGGAAAAAGACCTTTGCCAATATAGCCATGTCTGCGAAAAATCTCCTGTGTGCAATATCTTCTTTCCTCACATTCTATTAAGAACATATATGCATCAAAAGCAGAATGACTAACAAAATACGGAGTAACGAAAATCTTCCCTTTCTTACTGACATCAATACGTTTTGCCGCACAATAGGTTTCCATACGCTCTATTGCTTCAATCTGTTTGGAGTAATCTCCGTGAACCCTCAAAGCGTCATATTTGCAGAGCATAACTTCTTTTGCTCCTACTCCTATATATTGAAGGACATTTGTTGGTATCAGATGGTGCAAACCAACATGATCACTATGATAATGTGTATAGAATACGGCATCAGCATTTCCTATGATTGATTTTACTTGTTCTTCTGTCAGTTCTTCTTTTTTGCAACCAGGAAGATTGCTACCGAAGTCTATAAGAATTTTACAATTCTCAGTCGATATTTCTGTAATACAACCACCTATCTGGTCAGCCCCACGATGAATAATAAGATTCATTCTGTTTCTAATTTTTCTGATGTAACGAGAGTACCCTCCTCGCGTATGTATGTGTATGCTTTCATTTCCGGCAAAAATAAATCACGAATAAATCTATATCTTTCGCAGATTGTTTTAGACAAATTACTGTCTTCTCCCACAATTACACACGGTATTATTCTTCCGGAAAGCTTTAATGGTATTTTATTTTTGTAACTGGAACCGATAAGTCCATAATCTATTTTTTGCTCGATCATTGCTTTTATTCGTTGGTACAACTTATCATCTTCTCTAGCTAATTTTTGAAACTGTAGATAGTAATATGAAGTTTGAATGGGCGACAATGCAGTCTTAGCAGGATCATTTTGTTTAAGTTCCATTATCAATATATCTCCATTAGTATTTAGACCAAGGAAGTCAAATTCACCATACTCAGGTTTTATTTCTTCAGGGAGTGTTCCATTGTACGTCTTTCTTAATTGTTCAATTTTCAATGTTTGTTGGTCTACGATTTCCTTATTCCATTCATCTTTTATGTCTTTTGTTTTAAAACCGATAACTAGTTCCTTGTCAAAAGAATAAAATCATCAGAATCTTTAACTTCGAACGTATAACGACGTCCTATTAATGTCTGATAATATCCTTCATTGCGAACTTTTTTGTATCTTCATAGTATCTTTTGAACTTTTCCGTGGAAGCGATTTTCGCTAAATATGTGTCAAACTGATCCGGTGTTGGATTTCTAAAAAAATCTGGTTGCATTAATTCTTTGTAAGCCTCGGCTACATCACATATTTCATTAACTTTACCCGAATGACTACGAAAGGTTAGTATACGTCCAGTACCTCTATATATAGAAAACCAAGAACGATTAGTTTTAGGATCATTTCCAGTCTGGAAATCTAAACAATTATGTGATTTAACATAACTGATGATCCAAGGAAACCGCTCGTTTATTTGGGTTAGCAACTTTTCATCCATTTTCCTATCGTAATAGGTTGTTTTTATTGTGTAATTATTAACCATTTTCAATTTCTTCATTTAGAGTTTATAACTATGTATTATTGATCTCTGCTAAGACTCTGCACGCCATTATTTTCCTATTTATATCTATTTATGGCAGCAAAAAGTCGTTTTCTAATTTCTTCACGCAGCCCTATTGGTTCCATAACTTCGATCTTTTCACCCATAGCAAGTAGCTGACTTGTTAGCTCTGGAGTTAAGCAAAGTTGGTATTCAAAGTCGCTGTACTCTTTGTGTTCTGTTTTTATCTCTTGTTGAGAGAAATGCAGTGGCAGAGAACGCATATACTCTACATGAACACCGAATACCCGAACAACTACTTTCTGTGGCTTCAATTTGCCATTGACAAATATGCCAACTGTATGAGCATAATATTCTTCTGCATCAAAATCATTGGGAAGTATAAATGAGTCATCTGTCAATTCCATTTCCAAAATACGATCAAGGGCAATATTCCTTATTCCTCCTGCTCTTTGAGATAACCGACTACATACCAACGCTGATGGTAAACCTTCATAGCGTATGGCTGCAAGTGAAATATTGACTGATGACCATTGAAAGGTTTATAATCAATCTTCAATTCCTTTTTCGTTGCATTGCATCTATGACTGTTTGAGATATTCAGTTCCTTCAGGAATTTCCTCAAACAAAATTCGATCTTTCATGTTGCGCCCTGCTTCTATCATGTTAGACACAGTGAAGGAGTTAAGCAACCACTGACGAGTCTTGTCATTTTTCAGTTGACTAGAAGAAGAAATATAATACTCATAGCTGGATGTATCACATTCGACCTCTACACCAAAAAGTTCTGCAATAGCTTCTCTATGCATGTGGAATGTACGTAATGCAAGCGGTCTACCATCACCGAGACAACTATCTTTCCATCGACAGCTTATCTCCTCAAAAGTTAATCTGCGATGCTGAAGCAGCGTGTTGAGCAACCAGATATAGCGGTTGAAGGTTTTACTTTATCATTTTCTAAACTTCCGTGATTTTCAAAATATTATTACTATTTTCTATTATTCAATTGCTTAAACCCTTTTTGTATATCTCATCTAATTGTTTTTCCTACTTTAGATATCTTGATAGCATGTTTTATAGGGTAGAATTCATAATCTTATTTAGTACAAAGTTAACTTTTTTTGTATGCAAAAATACTGCATACCACCTAAATATATTAATTTATAGCAATTTTTTTTATGTGTGCAATGTTTCTGCATACTTCACCATTATTTTGCACACTCATTTTAACATTCTATTCGTCATGGCATACAAAAAAAATCCAAAGAAAAAGATGCTCTCAGTATAAAGAGAGCTGTAGAATCTCTGTGTTTCCAAATTGATTGGGGTTTAAAACTACTTGGCGCAGAGAAAGGAGATCTCATTTCATCAATTAGCAAAAGTAGAGGTTGATTTCATCTCAGAACTCAACCTCACCCAAGATATTCTTGCTATCAAGAGCCTCGTGGATGGAGTGAAACAAAATTTACAGATAGAGCCCACACCCGAAAGTGGAGACTTCACCCATAGTGTCGTTGCTCTCGCTCTTGGCATTGCCTCAATTAGCCACCTTAACAACATAAGTTTACCAGAATCATGGCGAGAGCAAATAGAGAAAAACTACTTACAATCTACTATCCGGAAAAGCAGCGTAACAAAGTCGTAGATTGGGCAAAAAGCGAACGGTTACAGCACCTCCAGCTACCTTGGCCGTCCAATCGTGAAATTCAAGCAATTGTACTTAATTATAGAAAGAACAAAATAAGTCCGTTTTTTTGCTCTGATCATCGCATTTTTTACAAAATACGCTCATTCCATATTAAACATTCCATTCTACTACCGATAAATATCCATTCAGTTACAACAAATAAGAATTTCCATGATCGTCTTTACAGAATTTATATGCAAAAGAAAGGGGCTGTCTAACAAATCCCTAAAATTAGAAATCACCCCTGTTAGAGTTCAAACTCTGACAAGGGTGAAATCGTTAAAAAAAGACTTGTTAGACAGTCCCTAAAATTCTTTATTGAGTTACCTATACCCTAACTCTTATAAGAGTCTACGCAAAATATCACTCCGTAAAATATAACCTATTACATCTCCTTTATGTACATTGGCACCTTTGCTGTGCACATATCTCCACAACCCTTCCGGTAAATCCGGTCAGAATCTTTTCATATTCTCCCCACGGGGTAGAAAGATAACAAAAACTTCGTCATGCTGATATTTACGTCCGATGAAAGGAGCAATGGATGGACCTCTACGGAAACTTCCCAAAGTACCTGCCCGTTATCAGGAGCAATGACCGGGTCTGCCTTGGCGCGCTTCAATTTCTTAATTTCCTCTTCCGAATATCCGTTCTTTGCCATTGCCGCATCTTTAGCATGTTGTAATTCATCCTCAAAACGTTTTTTGGCAACCCCGGACTTATAATCACGGTACTGACGATCGTGCATGGCCAGTTCGAAAAAGCTCCTCGTCATCCTCTCCATATTCCCAGCCATTTTCATCCATTTCCTTTCGATATTCATCCAAAGCATCCGGATAATTCAACTGCGGATCAGTATCGACAAACTCATATCCTTTAGACTTCGCCAACTCTATAATCTCCGGAGCGAGCTTACCCGGAAGACGTCCACTTTTACCCAAAATCATATCCCAAGTGTGGTTATCTATCATTGTCCAGCGATCTTCTCCTTTTACCTGCTGCATAAGATTCATTAATGCAACATTCTTCACATACTGGCTGAAAGGAGTCACCAAAGGAGGATAACCCAGCTTAGGCCATACATATTCCACTTCATCAAAAAAGCATCACAAGCAAATCATCAGACTAAGTTCCAGCTCATTCTTACTCCTTAATATCATATTGATACCGGAATGTACTCCCTTCAAGTCAGCCATCATGGAACCCATCATACCACCCGGCAAACCACACTTCAGTAGAAGTGAAGACATGTATTTATTGGTAGGATCCATAAAATAACCCAGAAAATCATCAATGAATTCCTGCGTCATCGCACGAGCCTTCATATATGCTTTCATATTAATATCCGGAACCTGAAAACCTAAATCTTTCAACATTGCCTGTACCGAGATTACGTCCGGATGCACTTTGCCCCAAGACATCGGCTCCATAGCTACATCAATGATGTCGGCGCCATTCTCGCAAACTTCCAGAATAGAAGCCATCGACAGCCCTGGTCCGCTATGACCATGATATTGAATCAATATATCCGGATGTTTCTCCTTGATAGTCCTGACCAATTCTCCTAACATACCTGGACGACCGATACCCGCCATATCCTTCAAGCATATTTCAGGTGCACCGGCCTCAATCAGTTGATCGGCAATTCGGGCATAATACTCAACAGTGTGTACGGGAGAATAGGTGATACAAAGAGTTGCCTGCGGAATCATACCTGCTTCCAAAGCATATTTAATAGAAAGAATGATATTCCTCGTTTCGTTCAGTCCACAAAAGATGCGTGTGATGTCCACTCCTTGCGCATGCTTGACTTTATACATCAATTTACGTACGTCTGCCGGAACCGGATACATGCGCAACGCATTCAATCCGCGATCGAGCATATGCGTTTGAATACCCGCTTCTTTAAAAGGTGCGGTAAAAGCACGGACAGCCTTATTAGGATTTTCGCCGTACAACAGATTCACTTGCTCAAAAGCACCTCCATTCGTTTCAACTCTTGTAAAACAGCCCATCTCAACAATCAATGGAGCTATACGTACAAGCTGGTCAACCCGAGGTTGATACTTACCGGAAGATTGCCACATATCCCGATAAACAAGACTGAATTTGATTTCCTTTTTCATCATAGCCAATAATAAGTGATTTTTTCTTCGGTTAACTTCACATATACAAATATAAAGGTTTAAACTGACATATAGTCAAACAATCACCTTAAAAAAATAGATATAAAGAGATGTTTAATATCATAATGCAAGAAAACCACCTCTATATAGATCCATTCACTATAAATAACAAATCAAATTGTTTTATGTTCGTACATATATCATTCCTTTAAGATTGCCAAATACTTCATCACCTTCATTCATTGACGTTTAACGGCTTCTGAAGCTATACCAGAAAGTTTATTTATACCAAAGTTTGTACAAAAAGCAAATCGCTTCTCAAAATCATCAGTAGGTATAAACAAACCAAGATAACCATCAGGCATAATCCACTTGTCAAGGGCTTTATTATACTCAAAATTACTATTACAATAATTAATATAAGATGCAATATTGACTGAATCATTAAAATAAAGATTTCATCATTTTTTATTGTTATTACTCTAGTAAATAATGGTATTAGTGAGAACCTAAAATCGTAAATTGTAAAGCGCAAATACACAGCGATATACAGGTTCACATTTTCCTTTAAAAGGAACACCCCGTTGGTTTTAAAGGAACGATGCCTTGGTTTTAAACCAACGGGGTGTTCCTTTTAAACCAACAAAGCACTTATTTTAAGTCTCATTTCACGAGCCCTTCGAATGACTATGAAAACATATTCAAGAAGGCTTGCATTTCTCTCCATTATTTACCATAAATGTGCCATATTTTATCCACTAGAAGTACGTCGTGTCCGATAACAGTGAAAATCAGTGAAAGAATTTAAAAGAGAAACAAATACAACAGAATTATTTGGAAAGAATCAGTTGAACGCTTACATTTGTCATGTGATTTTTTTCATAGTATTAGATTTAAGGTTAACAAAGGTTGGAGCAAGGCGTTGCTCCTTTTTTATGTCTATATGTGAGATTAGTTCATGTGAGTTAATTCAATAATTGGTACATTCCTCCTGCCAATACACGAATCACCCCTTTCATTTCCAGTTCAAACAGTAGGGCAGTCATCTTATTTACGGGAATATCTGCTTCTACCACAAGAGAATTGATTTGCAGATTTCCCAGTTTCTCCAAAATAGCAACTATCTTCTGCTCTTCTTCAGACAATTCGATAAAAGACTACGTTGCACACTTACCTTTTTCCGAAAGAGTCATCGGTATATTCCAGCCCATAGCCTGCACAAAATCTTCGGCAGATAATAACAGGGATGCTTTATTATCCCTAATCAACCGATTGCATCCTTTTGAATATTCATCACTCATGCGACCGGGGAAAGCGAAACAATCGCGATGATAACCTTCAGCAAGTTCGGCCGTAATCAATGAACCTCCCTTTTCTGCCGACTCAATGACGATGGTAGCATCACACATACCGGCAACAATACGGTTTCGACTGATAAAATTATGGCGATCGGGATTCGTTCCGGACAGAAATTCGGTCAGTAATCCCCCTTTTTCAAGCATGTCAACAGCTGTTTTCCGATGGACATGAGGATAAATACGATCCAGCCCATGAGCTAAAACACCTACTGTAGGTAATTCATTAGCCAAAGCTTCACGATGCGCATGAATATCGATTCCATAAGCAAGTCCACTGACCACCAACACATCAGGACAAAGTGTTTTCAGATCGCGTAAGAAAGAGGCGCAGATCCGGGTACCATAATCAGTGGCATTACGGGTTCCTACCATATTCAGGATATGAAGGGAATTTAGATCAGCATTTCCTTTAAAGAAAAGAACGACAGGAGCATCCTCACATTCCCGCAGACGGGAAGGATAGGCCTCATCATGAAAGGACAGACAGGAGATCCGGTTCTTCCGGATAAATTCATATTCCTGTTCGGCACGGATCACAGCTTGTGGACAATCCAACGCATCTACCACCCGTTGACTCACTTCAGGAATACGTTCCGGTATTTCTTTACGCAGACGGAAGACATCAACAGCATTATTCATTCCGTCTATCAGATGTTTCGCCCCTATGTGCCCGATACCGGGCACCATTGTCAGAGACAATACTATAAATCTGTTCTTCCTCGGAACTGCTCATTTCAGGTAAGGGGCAAAGACGTTATCGAATAACTCGCTGTCGCTTAAACGTCCGTTTACCACACATACCGTTTCAACAGTGGATTTCACTACTACTTTATTATCACTCTTACGGAAGATATCCTGATAGAATACATATTTGATACCTTCCTTCTTTCATATAGAGTTTAGAGACAAACTCGTCTCCGCTTTTCAACGGCGTTTTGAATGCCATATTAATGCGTGCCACTACCGGATCGACTCCCTGTTCGTGGAGTGCAGCAAAACTGATGCCTACCGACGTCAGAAACTCATGGCGGGTATGTTCCAGATAGTGCTGATAATTGGCATTATTGACAATACCTTGAAGGTCGCATTCGTAATCGCGAACCTTCATTTCCAATTCATAGATATAGTTCATTTAAATTGAGAATTGAGAATTAAAAGTTGAGAAATAACAGTTAGCCTCTTTTTTTGCTCAATATCGAGTCCCTTGAATTTCTTCAATTCTTCGGTAGATACCAATTTATAAAGCTTGTCACTAGGACGTACCTTATCCGATTTCATGGAGAAATGCTGTCCCTTTTTTCACTGTTTGCACAGATTCCAAGTCAACACGGGCTTCTTCCAAAGTCATAAATAGGCACCTGTGGTCGGTCCGTGTAATGAGAAGTTTATCGCCTACACTGACTTCGGCAGCTTCTACCAAGAACTCGGAGACACCGATATTGGAGAAGTATTTGATACCTTTGCCCACATAGATTTTACGTTCCGTAGCGGCCGAACCATAATTCCTGGTCCATTCGCCTAAACGTTGTCCCAAATAATAGCCATCCCAGAAGCCGCGGTTGAATACTGTTTTCAGACGTTCGTCCCAAGCTGCAATCTTTTCATCGGTGAATGTTCCTTCCAGATAAGCCTTGATAGCTTCTTTGTAACATTCAACCACCGTACGTACATATTCAGGACCACGGGCACGGCCTTCAATCTTGAATACACGTACACCGGCATCCAACATTTTATTCATAAAATGGATGGTCTTCAAGTCTTTGGGAGACATGATATATTCGTTATCAATATCCAGTTCCACATCCGTTTCCTTATCGCGAACCGTATAAGAACGGCGGCATACCTGCATACAAGCACCGCGATTGGCCGAATGATTCATCTCATGTAAAGAGAGATAGCATTTACCCGATACTGCCATACAAAGCGCGCCGTGGCAGAACATTTCGATACGAATTGTTCGCCGCTCGGACCACAAATATTTTCTTCCTGTATCTGACGATAAATCTCGGCCACCTGTTCCAGATTCAACTCACGGGCCAATACTACCACATCTGCAAATTGCGCGTAGAATTTCAAAGCCTCCGCATTGGAGATATTCAACTGCGTGGACAGATGCACCTCCTGTCCTATCTGCCGGGCGTAACTCATCACAGCCACATCGGCTGCAATTACCGCAGAGATTCCGGCTTCCCTGGCTGCATCGACAATGGTATGCATCAATGGAATATCTTTATCATAGATAATCGTGTTGACCGTCAGATAACTCTTCATCCCGTGTTCATCACACGTACGGGCGATCTCCCGCAAATCGTCAATGGTAAAGGTATTGGCGGAACGGGCACGCATATTCAGGTTTTCGATACCGAAGTAAATAGAGTCCGCACCCGCCTGGATAGCTGCGGCAAGAGACTCGCGCGAGCCTACCGGAGCCATGACTTCAAAATCGTTCAAACTAAGACTCATAGAATATATTACTTATTTGTATCAGTTAAGCAAATGAATGCGTACAAAGGTAGGCTTTTTTCCGTATTTTTGCAGCGAAAACAAGAAGTTACTTCAATCATAAACAGTAAATAGCAGACTCATATATGAAGATAGGCCAAATAGATCTGGGTAAATATCCCATCTTACTTGCTCCAATGGAGGACGTAACAGATCCTGCTTTCCGCCTGATATGCAAAAAGTTCGGAGCTGATATGGTATACACCGAGTTTGTATCGAGTGATGCACTGATACGCGCTGTCAGCAAGACTGCACAGAAACTGAGTATCAGCGATGAAGAACGCCCTGTAGCTATTCAGATTTATGGTAAAGATACGGAAACGATGGTCGAAGCTGCCAAGATTGTGGAGCAGGCACAACCTGACATTCTGGATATCAATTTCGGATGCCCGGTAAAAAGAGTAGCCGGAAAAGGAGCAGGAGCAGGTATGTTACAGAATATCCCCAAGATGCTGGAGATCACCCGTGCGGTAGTAGATGCGGTGAAAATCCCCGTAACAGTGAAGACTCGTTTGGGATGGGATGCAAACAATAAAGTAATTGTAGAGCTAGCGGAACAGCTACAAGATTGTGGTATTGCTGCACTGACTATACATGGCCGCACCCGTGCACAAATGTATACCGGAGAGGCAGACTGGACATTAATAGGCGAAGTGAAGAATAATCCACGGATGCATATTCCTATTATCGGTAATGGTGACGTGACGACGCCTGAACGCAGCAAAGAGTGTTTTGACCGTTATGGAGTAGATGCTGTAATGATCGGTCGTGCCAGCTTCGGTCGTCCATGGATATTCAAGGAAGTGAAACACTATCTAGAGACTGGTGAAGAATTACCACCGCTAAGTTTCGACTGGTGCATGGAAGTGCTTCGTCAGGAAGTGGTAGACAGCGTAAATCTACTCGATGAGCGTAGAGGTATTTTACATGTACGCCGTCATCTGGCCGCAAGCCCTCTATTCAAGGGAATCCCTAACTTCCGCAACACACGTATTGCGATGTTACGGGCAGAAACAAAGGAAGAGCTTTTCCGCATATTTGATGAAATCACTTCCCAACGCAAAGAAAATCCGGAAGTTTAAATCAACACCTATTAGATCTAATCTTCATCCGCAAACTCTGTTCCTGCAGATGGAATTACCTGTTTCAAAAACAGTCAAGTATTTCCAATTTTCTACTTAAACATCGGTTGTGCAAACCACTTCTTAAACATCCAGGTCACAACCACATACAATAGGAATGCAGAGAAGAAAGCCCACAATGGCATCAATCAGATAATGCGCCTGAATATATACCGTAGCCCCACAGAGCAGCATATAGAAAGGGATAAGACAGGCAAACAACTTCTTACTTCCACGCCAAGCCATAATCATCAGAATGGTAGACATGCCGACATGCGAACTGGGGAAAGCTGCCGTCGGACGCTCGCCCACCTGCTGCGAACTTTCTACCAGATTGTAAAAGAAGCCGTGTTGATAGCCCGGACCGGGAAGTAATTCCTGATTATTATTGAAATAATCACCGATAGCAGGGAAAATTACCTTTAGATACATTATCAAACCCGATGGCAGGGAAATAGAACTGCGGGCCTGCGACCGGAACAAATATATAAATAAGATAATAGATAAAAAACGAAGTGACCAGCACAAAAGAAACCTTTTCAAACCACTCAAACTTTATAAATGAAATAGAATAGAGCCACAATCAGCATCATCGGATAATAAAAGAAATATCCCATATTGAATGCCTCGCTGACTATAAGATGTGGAAACGTATGGCAAAACCAGATAGCAGGCTGACCATTGAAAATAAACTCCTCGGCAGTTGCAAATACATGATCCAAATTCGGAAAGAAACGATTGAACTCGAAAGTATCCGGATACCAGTAAGACAGCAGACTCATCTGAATGACAATACGCACAAACGCCGAAAATTTACAGGGAGCAAGACGATAAAGATACATCAACAAAAAGGTCATCGCCGCGATCATAGCCCTATCCAGCAACATGTGCCATGGATGATCCATTCCGCTGAAACAGGAATAGAATCAATATGGAAGTCAACAGATTATAAATCAATGTAATCTTTTCCACAGCAAACAACCCTTTCCGGGTTTCTATGCGCTTAAATAAGTCTAAAGCCATCCTTCATTTTTATACCAGGCAATGGTTTCCCGAACTCCCTTTTCCAAATCATATTCGGGTACATACCCAAGTTCTTTCATTACCGGGGATATGTCGCATTGCCAGTTGCGTTGTTTCATTATCTTATATTTATCCGAATTCAGGGTACTGCTCCTCCCGGAACGTGTAGCAATGAATTCAGCGAACAAAGATATAACTTTTAGCACAATTAATGGACATTTCAAGTGAAGAACAAACGGATTACCCAATTCTTTTTGTATCAGATCCGAAAAGGCACGGCTTTTATAAACTTTCCCGTCTGTCAAGAAATACGCCTTACGAACTACTTTTTTCTCTATTCCCAGGAAAATAGCCTGCACAATGTCTTTTACATACACAAAAAGTCAAATCCTGACGACGGAAACCGACCGAGAAATCAACGTGTTTCTGGATAGACTTTGCCATCAGGAAATAATCCAGTTCACGAGGACCGTAGACTCCTGTAGGACGATAAATGACATAAGGGAAACCGGGCATACTCTGAATATACAACTCCGCTTTCAGTTTGCTCAATCCATAAGCAGTATTGGGTACCGCAGGGTCGTCCGCTTTTATCGGAGTATAGTCCTTCTCACGTGCAGGTCCGAACACACTCAATGTACTGATATAGATAAACTGTTTCGGAACCATATTCAGCTCCTTCAACGTATCGATAAAATATTTGGTCTGGAGATAAATCACATAGTCAAAAGAGTGCTTGTCGGGGCACTTTGTAACACCGGCGCAATGAATGATATAATCAAATTTGCTGTAAGTACCTTTATGCCCGGAGAGTTGGGCGCGAAGCTCATTAGGGTGTGCAAAGTCCAGTTCCAGAAAGTGAATTTTCCGGTTCTTCAAATACCGCTTGCTACTCGTGAACGAATCCCGGCCCACACACCAAACTTTCGCTTCAACGCTTCCTCCACGATGAAACTGCCGATAAAACCACTCGCGCCTGTAATTAAAACACTCTCCATTATTACTTCTCAGGTTCTACATGAATATTGATTCAAAAAATATGATGCCACAAAGATACGATAAATATAAAATAAAAGCCATTTTGCTTTTCTCAATTATTATTTGTTTATTTGCAATGCGATTCATTTACTATTCAACACTTTTAAAGCACGTGGAAGATAAGGCCGATTTTGATTTTCTTTTTAAAGAGTACTATCCTCAACTTTATTATTATGCATTTCATTTGATTAATAATATGGAGGCTAGCAAGGATATCGTCAGCGACGCCTTCGAATTTATTTGGGCCAATTATGCAAAAATAGATAAAGCCACGGCTAAATCTTATCTATACGTTTACGTTCGCAACAAAAGCATTGACTTTCCTACGACATCAGAATACACACGAACAATATGTACAAATCTATTCCGAACTGACCAAAAGTTATGTTGAGACGGAGTATCAGGAGCAGGATGAAAGAATGATGCATATCAGTAAGGCGATGGAAAAACTGACTCCACATACCAGGCATATTTTAGAAGAATGTTATATTCAACGCAAAAATATCAGGAAGTGGCAGAGGAATTAAATATTAGTGTCAGTGCAGTCAGGAAGCATATTGTGAAAGCATTACAGGTGATACGTGAAGAATGTGCAAAAAAATCATAAAGCAGGTGTCTTTATTTTATGATTAAACGTAATATAAATAAGTATGATACAGTCGAACAGTGATGAATAAAGATATTGACAATATAGATAGTACAGATAAATCTGTAGAGAAGGCACTCGACATTATGGAGAGCTCTTCAGAGATAAACGTCGAACAGCTGCAGGAGATGCTTAAAGATGAAGAAACCTGCAAGCTTGTCGCGACATCATGGATAGCAGCCTCTTCCTACAACAAAAAAGGAGGAATGGAACTACCCAATATAGAGATGGAGCTAGAACGATTCAAGAAAAAACAATACACGGCAAGAATGCGTTCCAACTTCTGGAAAGTAAGTATGGGAATAGCCGCCATGATTGCCGTTCTATTTGGAACTTACTATCTTATCAATACCCTGACGACCCCTGCCCTCGAACCAATCACTGTATTTACTGCTGATACTACTCCCCAACATATTGTTTTGCAAAAGATGACGGAGAAAAAATTGTGTTAGACGAACCGCAGTCAAACAATCAAGTCCTGCCTAAAACCGCCATCGCAAAGTCTGAAAAGAAAGAGCTGGATTATAGGCAAGTCATCTCAACAACTACACAGAACACACGTACTTACTGTACCACGCGGTGAAAGTTTCAAGGTAGTGTTATGTGACGGCACGGAGGTCTGGCTCAATGCCAATAGTAACTTTGTCTACCCTACGGCCTTTATTGGCGACGAGCGTATCGTCACTTTAGAAGGCGAAGCTTATTTCAAAGTGGCCAAAGACGCCAAGCATCCCTTTATTGTAAAAAACCAAGACAGTCCAAACCCGCGTTCTCGGCACGGAATTCAATATACGTAGCTATACTCCCGAAGATACTCATGTAGTACTTATTAACGGGAAAGTAGAAGTCAGCAACACAAAAGGAGGATCATATACCAGACTATATCCGGGAGAAGATGCACATCTGCAATCTGATGGAAATTTCGTTCTAACAGAAGTAGACTAGACTCTTACGTCTATTGGAAAGACGGCTATTTCTACTTTGACAATGTCACATTGAAAGATATTATGCAAAACTTGGGACGCTGGTACAATGTAAACATAGAGTTCAGAAACAAAGAAGCGATGGAGTATAAAATGCACTTCATATCCGATCGCACTAAAGATTTAGAGCACACAATCTCATTGCTTAATAGAATGAAAAAAGTCACTGTCACCTTGCAAGGCAATACGCTTACCATAGACTAGATTTTTATTGCATAAGTATAACTAATCTATGCAAAAACAACAAAATATCACTTTTATTAAAAAATAAATCGCAAAAGGGGTATCCATTTTCTTTTCTCATACGCACTAGTTATATAAACATGTCCAAATAGTGTTATTAAAGACAAACGTATGAGAAATAATTGGAACCTACTTATTGTGTGTTTTCTATGCGTATTGTGTTTCCGACCCTACCAAGTAAATGCTCAGGTGCAATCGCAAAAGAAAATCACGATTGAGATTAGCAACGAACGGTTGCCGTCCGTACTAAAACGTTTAGAAAAACTATCCGGCTACAAAATCCTATTTACGTATGACGATGTCAAGAAATTCACCGTTTCCGGCTCCGTCAAAGGATAAGAGTATAGAGCAGACTCTCGATATTATCTTAGCCAATAAGCCACTGGAATATCATATTGAAGACCAATTTATCACAATTACTTCAAAGGTCCTTCCAAACAGGCGAAAGTATTCAATGTAAAAGGAGTGGTAATTTCCGGTGATGACGGACAGCCGCTCATTGGTGCAACCGTTGTCATCAAGGGAAGTAAGTCCGGTGTATTAACAGATATAGATGGAAAGTTTTCGATAGAAAATGTATCCAATAAATCCCTGTTACAATTTTCTTATATAGGAATGAAGCCACAAGATCTGACTCCTACCCCAACTATGAATGTTACATTAATGCCTGATGTACAAACTTTATCAGAAGTAGTAGTAACAGGTATGCAAAAAATGGATAAACGCCTGTTTACAGGAGCAACCAAACAATTGTCCGCAGATGAGGTCAAACTAGATGGTTTGCCTGATATCAGCCGGGGACTTGAAGGACGCGCTGCAGGCGTATCTGTACAAAATGTTTCCGGCACATTTGGTACCGCCCCGAAAATCCGGGTACGTGGTGCTACATCTATTTTCGGTAGTTCAAAGCCACTATGGGTAGTAGATGGAGTCATCATGGAGGATGCTATTGACGTAGGTCCGGATGACTTATCCTCAGGAGATGCAGAGACGCTAATTAGTTCAGCTATTGCCGGATTGAATTCAGATGATATTGAGAGCTTTCAAATATTGAAAGACGGATCAGCAACCTCTATCTACGGTGCGCGAGCCATGGCAGGGGTTATTGTAGTAACAACCAAGAAGGGAAAAGCCGGCGTTAGCAAAATGAGCTATACCGGTGAATTTACAACCCGTATGATTCCCAGTTATAAAGAATTCAATATTATGAATTCGCAGGAACAAATGGGAATCTACAAAGAGATGGAGCAGAAAGGATGGCTTAATAATAGCGATACTTACCGTGCCAAAAGATAGCGGAGTGTATGGACGTATGTATCAGTTAATCAATCAATACAATCCGGTTACAGGACAATTCGGACTTGCCAACACTCCGGAAGCACGTAATGCTTACCTGCGCGAAGCGGAAATGAGAAATACCGACTGGTTCGATACTTTATTTTCCAACAATATCACACAAAATCATTCGGTCAGTATCACTTCCGGAACAGAAAAATCTTCATTCTATGCTTCATTAAGTGCGATGTCAGACCCGGGGTGGTACAAGCAAAGTGAAGTAAAACGCTATACAGCTAATTTAAATACAACATATAATATATATAAGAATTTATCTATAAACCTGATCTCCAGTGCTTCCTACCGTAAGCAGAAAGCGCCCGGAACACTAAGTTCTGAAGTGAATGCAGCAAGTGGAGAAGTCACCCGTCAATTTGACATCAATCCCTATTCGTATGCACTAAACACATCACGCGCACTAGATCCAACAGTTGACTATACAGCTAACTACGCACCGTTCAATATCCTTCATGAATTGGATAACAATTATATGGACTTAAACGTAGCTGACGTTAAATTCCAAGGAGAAGTAAAATGGAAAGCACTTCCAGAATTAGAGCTTAGCGCATTAGGAGCAGTCAGATATCAAGCTTCTTCGCAAGAACATAATATCAAAGACCACTCGAATCAGGCAACAGCATATCGCACAGGAATGGATGACGCTACCATTCGTGACGAAAACAACTTATTGTATACCAATCCGGATAATCCTTATGCTTTACCTATCAGTATACTACCGGAAGGAGGTATTTACCAGCGTAAGGACTATCGTATGTTGGGAGTAGACTTCCGTGCCACAGCATCCTGGAATCATTTATTTGCAGAAAAGCATATAACCAATCTTTTCGCTGGTATGGAGGTGAATGATTTAAAACGTATGCAAAATTATTTTCAAGGATGGGGAATGCAATATACAATGGGCGAAATTCCATCGTACGTATATGAATTTTTCAAGAAGGGCATTGAATCCGGTGAAAGCTATTATGGATTAAACCATACCACAACAAGAAGTGTAGCAGGCTTTGCCAACGCAACCTATTCTTATGATGGCCGTTATACAGTAAACGGAACATTCCGCTATGAAGGCACCAACCGCATGGGAAAAAGCCGTTCTTCCCGCTGGCTTCCTACATGGAATATGTCAGGAGCATGGAATGTACATGAAGAAAATTTCTTCAAGACATTCAGCTCTGTACTGTCACACTTAACATTCAAAGCATCCTACTCTTTAACAGCCGATAGAGGTCCGGAATATGTGACCAACTCACATGCCATAATCACTAGTTATTCACCATTTCGTCCTTTCACCAGCGGACAGGAAACAGGACTTTATGTATCTGACCCCGAAAACAGCGAATTGACCTACGAAAAGAAGCATGAGTTAAACATCGGTGCCGACATGGGATTCTTAGACAACCGGATCAATTTTTCGATCGACTGGTATAAACGCAACAACTATGACCTGATTGGTATTACCCCGACACAAGGAGTGGGAGGTACTATCTATAAATATGCCAATGTAGCTACAATGAAATCACATGGTATCGAGTTCACCATCTCAAGTAAGAATATCCAGTCGAAAGACTTCTCATGGCATACAGACTTCATCTTTTCCAAAGCAAAAATGAAGTGACCGAGCTTAACGCCCGTTCCAGCGTAATGGATTTAGTTTCAGGCTACGGTTTTGCCCGTCAGGGTTACCCGGTGCGTGGTTTGTTTTCCTTTCCCATTTGTCGGCCTAAGTTCAAATGGTATCCCGATGTATAATATCAATGGAAAAATAACCAGTACCGATATTGATTTTCAGACACGTGACAACATAGACTACCTAAAATATGAAGGTCCCACTGATCCTACTATAACAGGAAGTTTTGGTAATATCTTCACTTATAAAGCATTCAAACTGAATGTATTCATCACCTATTCATTTGGTAATGTAGTACGTTTGAATCCATGTTTCAGCTATCAATACAGTGACTTATCTTCTATGCCACGCGAATTCAAGAATCGCTGGACAGTGCCAGGTGATGAAAAACGCACGAATATCCCCGCTATTATCTCGAAACGCCAATATGAAGATAATAAAGATTTAATGTATGCATATAATGCCTACAATTATTCTACAGAACGAATTGCCAAGGGAGACTTTATCCGTATGAAGGAAATTTCCTTGTCCTATGACTTCCCAAAATCATGGATTGCACCAGCAAAGATATCTAATTTATCTTTGAAACTTCAGGCTACCAATTTATTCCTGATTTATGCAGATAAAAAGCTAAACGGACAGGACCCGGAATTCTTCAATACCGGTGGAGTAGCTTCCCCTGTACCCCGTCAGTTCACATTGACTCTTAGATTAGGATTTTAACCATTCAGATAATTATAAAAATGATGAAATATAAAAACGTATTATATACAGCAGTCATTTCAACCTTATGCTTGGGAATAACCTCCTGTAGTGACTTTTTAGGATGAAATGCCGGACAACCGAACTGAACTAACTACCGAAGAGAGCATTACCAAAGTATTGGTATCTGCATACCCTATGACTACCAACTGCCACATAGGCGAATTTTACAGTGACAATATCGATGAAAATAGCAGAGCATACAGCTACCTTTTCCGATTAAACGAACATTTGTACCGTTGGCAACAAACGACTGAAGAAAATCAGGACTCTCCTCATGCTTTATGGAATGACTGTTATAACTCGATTGCATCAGCCAACCAAGCCTTGGCGGCTATTGAGCAGATGGGAAATCCTCAATCATTATCAGCCCAAAAAGGCGAAGCTTTAATATGCCGTGCATACAATCATTTTGTATTAGCTACCACATTCTGCAAAGCGTATGGTACAAATGGAGACAAAGACTTGGGTATACCTTACATAAAAGAACCGGAAACATCTGTAAATCCACAATACTCACGCGGAACTGTTGCTGAAGTCTACAAAATATCGCAGCCGATTTAGAAGAAGGATTGCCTCTAATCGATGACAATATTTACTCACGAGTGAAATATCATTTTAATAAGAAGGCTGCTTATGCATTTGCTGCCCGCTTTTATCTATATTACACACAGCCGGATTTTTCTAACTGCCAGAAGGTTATCAATTATGCCAATATAGTACTCGGTACGAATGCTTCCCAATATTTACGTGACTGGGCTGCATTAGGAGCTTTATCTCCCAACAAGAACATACAGCCGAACGCTTATGTAGATGCAGATAACCGGGCAAATCTACTGGTAATATCAGCAGCTTCATATTGGCCATTGGTTTCCGATCCGGGTTATGCCAACTGTGAAAGATACTGCATGAATAATATTACTGCCTCGGAAAGTTGTAAATCCGAAGGTCCATGGGGAGACCAGTCAAGCTACCACCAAATCCCATTTGCGCCTGGTGGCTCTATCAAGAACGGATTCCGCCGTTTAGTCATCTATCAGCAGTTCACATCAGGCAACAGCTGGGTCGGTTATATGCTGTATCCTGCTTTCACTACCGATGAAGCATTACTTTGCCGGGCTGAAGCTTACACATTACTAAAACGTTACGACGAAGCTGCCGCCGATATAGACGCCTGGCAGAAAGCCTTTACAAAAAATACACAAACCTTGTCCAAAGAGACAATCAATGATTTTTATGCTCAATTAAAATATTACACACCGTAAGCCCCGACAGTAAAAAAGGAATTGCATCCGGATTTTATAATAGAAAAAGGAATGCAGGAGAATCTAATACATTGTATTCTACATGCGAGACGCCTGTTAACTTTAGAAGAGGGACTTAGATGGCAAGATATAAAGCGCTATGGCATTGTAATCTACCGCCGCTATTATGAAGGTTATACCTTGGTGAATATCACCGACAAGATGGACACGAATGACCCCAGACGTGCAATTCAACTACCGGCCAGTGTCATTACGGCAGGTATGCAACCAAATCCAAGAAATGACTAACTAACTTAAGGAGGGAAAAATATGAAGAAATACATCATATATAGTTTAATCATAACACTAACCTGCGGACTGGGAGCTTGCAACAACAACGAGAGCGTGGACAAAGCAAACAGCATCTTCTCTACAGAAGAAGTAGATCGCAGCCCATTCGACAACTGGATATTGGGTAATTATACCCATCCATACAACATTGCATTGAAATATCGCATGGAAGATAACGAGAGCGATATGACACATGTATTAGCTCCTGCCGAATACAAAAAGTCTGTAGTACTGGCTAAAATTATCAAACATGTATGGCTGGAAGCATACGATGAAGCGACCGGTAATCCGGACTTCTTACGTCAATACATCCCTAAGACAATCCACTTTATCGGCTCTCCTGCCTATGAAGACAATGGCACCATGGTATTGGGAACGGCAGAAGGTGGTATGAAAATTACATTATACAATGTAAATGACATCAATCCTGATCAAAATAGATATTAACCTGCTAAACGAATACTATTTCCAGACAATGCACCATGAGTTCGCCCACATCCTGCATCAAACCAAAAACTATGATCCGGCATTTGATCGTATCACAGAAAATGCCTACATCGGCAGCGACTGGTATATGGTGGGAGCTAACCGCAATGCATGGCAACAAGGATTTGTCACTTCCTACGCAATGAGTGAATCACGTGAAGATTTTGTGGAGAACATTGCAGTGTATGTCACAAATACCAAAAGACTACTGGAATAATATGCTACAAAATGCCGGTGAAAGCGGCCGTGCACTTATCAAGCAGAAATTCGAAATAGTCTATAGTTACATGGAACAAACCTGGGGAATCAATCTGGACGAATTACGCGAGATTGTTCTACGACGCCAGGATGACATAGCAAACGGCTATGTAGACTTAAGTATTATTGAATAAACTATGAAAATTATGAAGAAATATCTATCCATATACACACTTCTGGCATTGGCCTGCATTGTTTTGCAATCTTGTCTTTTCTCCGAAGAAGAAATATTCGACGAATCATCCGCCAATAGAGCCACAGCCGATGTAATCAAATGCCAGGAGATTCTTAAAGATGTGCCGAACGGCTGGAAACTGGAATATTACATAGGAAGCAACTATTCTGCAGGTGCAGTCACCCTTTACTAATGAAATTTGACGGGAAGCAGGTAGAAATGGCTTCGGAAGCAGGAGAAGAAGGCTACAAGCCGGGTACCATAATAACCTCCCTGTATCAAGTTAAATCGGAACAAAGCACTATGCTCACTTTCGACTCATACAACCAGCTGATCCACATGTTTTCAGGTCCTTTAGGCCTGAACATGAACGTGGGAGGAGATTATGAGTTTATTATCATGAGCGCAACTCCCGACAAGGTTATTCTACAAGGAAAAAAATATAAAAACATAATGGAGATGACGCCTATGCCCAAAGATATACCATGGCGTATTCAGATTGAAGATATCATTAACATTGAGAAAGATGCTTTTCTAAATACATATCCGCATGGAGAAAGGGGGCCAAGTACTGAATTACTTTATACGCAACAATGGCACAATGTCTACATTCTCCGCTTACAGCGCCGATTATAGTAGTGCAAGAAGTTTACCATATATCTATACAGAAAAAGGACTGAAAGTTACAGTCTCCGTACAATGTCAACGGACTTGAAGTCCAAAACTTCAAATGGGATAAAAAGTTCAGGCTATTTGTTTGTACCGATGTAGGAGCAACGGATATTGTATTAAAGAGTATTATCCCGAAAACTATCTGCAATATGAAGACTATATCGGTACCTACACTGCAACGGTTGACGATTATGATGAAGGGCCAACTTCGCAATCTGTAACCATCACTCCTAAAGTCAGAGGAGAAAGTTATACACTGAAAAGTATTGGCGGATTCAACTTCACTCTCCTGTATGACAAAGCCAGCGGAAAACTGTTTTAGATTCACAAAGTATAAGTTCGACTTCTTCATCGTCTTATTACTTTGCGTGCGCGGCAGGTGTGGAAGGCTATGCCCACACAGAATTAAGTCTGCCTTCACGTCTACGCAGCGGATTGGTAAATGTAACGGCAAATAGCAACCCTTTCACTTTTTACTTTGCGGATAAAGCAAGCCAGGAAATTACATTATTGATAATCTGGGCTTATTCCTCTGATGAATATTCAACTTCAGGACTAATGGGTTACTGGAGCTGGTATAACTCAATCTTAATGGTAAAAGAAAACGAAGGTAATTAATACAATTATGAGAAAGCTTTTTAATATATTCTTATTTGTACTTTGCAGCGTAGCAATAGCGGGATGCAATGATACGGAAAGCAGCGAATCCAAGTTAGAGATCAAAGCTGTAAATACTAATTTCCAAGCTACCGGCGGAAAAGGCTACATACAACTTCAGGCAACAGGCAATATAACAGCAGATGTTGACGTCGATTGGTGTGTGCTGAAAGAAGTAAATCCTAATGAAGTGGTATTCGAAGTAAAGAAAACACCGGGTACTCCGGTAGAAATGCTTTATTGACAATCAGTAACGGAGTAAAGAAAAAGGCGTTCAATATCAATCAATCCGGAGCTGTTTTCATCTTCGGTAAAGACGAGTGGATGCTCCGCACCGACAATAAAGCAGCTACGCTACCTATAAAATTGCAAAGTTCTTTCGATTATACAATAGACATACCTGCAGAAGCTCAAGAATGGTTGTCATTTGAACAGAATGCGAAGGGAATAAATTTCAAGGTAAAAGAAAATACCTCCGGAAAAATGAGAGGAGCTATTGTCAATGTGGCAGCAAAAGACAGATCGGCTTCTTATCAGGTAATACAATATGATGTTGACGAACTTACCGGAACATGGCAAGGCATGTTTTCAGACGGGCAAATGAATTACGGCTTGAAAGATGTCATCATTGAAAAACAGGAAGACGGAACATACCTGCTTTCAAACATGCTAACCGGATTGCCTTACAAACTGAAAGCAAAAGCCGTAGACAATTGCCTGGCTTTTTTGGGGCCGGTCAAAACCTAGGAGTCTTCGAGGACAATTTATATCTCTCATTCGAAATTCTTAGCTCTGACCTATATTATGTAAAAGATCCTTCTGTAACAATCTCATTAGGCCCCGTAATGTTAACAGACGGAACATTCGTTTTCGCTTTTTCCGGAATAAAAGAAAGTGATCCTTTCGGTTTTGTTTTCCGGGTATATGAAGATGCAGAACTGCAGAAGGTTATAGACAATCTGTCCATTTTTATTAATTGTATTCTATTTAAAGAAGACATAATCCAATAACATATGAAAAAGATACTATTAACTAGCTTTATCGTGGCATTAGGATTACTTGGTGCAAGCTGTAAAGATGACAACAGCACCGCAGGCGGAGGAGGAGAAATACTTCCGACCAACAGGTAAGCTGTGAGATATTTATGCCAACTGATGGCGCAACCGTTATTATGTCAGACAAACTGATTATCAGAGGAGAAGGGACTACAAACTATGGTAAAATCATTTCTGCAGAACTGAAAGTCGGGGAAGAGATTATCACTGACATCACTTCAGTTCCATTCTATTATGAATATACTTTCCCCAAGGAAGCTGAACCGGGAGAGTTGAAAATTGAATTAGCAGTCAAAGGAGATCATGAAGGTAGTGCCTTGGCAACTATTACAGTGACAACAGAACAAGGAAACAGGCCTGCTCCCCCTCAATATGGAGAAGTGCTAACCGATACCCGTGATGGAAATACATACAAAACCGTACAACTTGCAGACCAGTTATGGATGGCAGAAAATTTACGCTATCTACCAGAGCAACAGTTTGATGTGTCCTCAACCGAACCAAGATATTACGTAATGTTTGATAATGATGCAAAAACAGAACTTGGAAAAGGTTTCCTGAATGCATATGGAGCTTACTACAACCTACCTGCTGCTCTACAAAACGAAACGGCTTTAGGTCCCGATGAAACACGTATAATAAAAGGAGTTTGCCCTGATGGATGGCATATTCCTTCTCAAAAAGAATGGCAAAAATTATCTCAATACGTATTAGATTCCGGAATGGCAGCAATTATGAATGATGGTCAAGTAGATGAAACAGCCCTAGCAAAGGCTCTAGCTTCAACAACGATGTGGATGCTGCCGGAATATACAGAAATAGAACCTCAACCAACTTGGGTTGGCGTAGAAATGGAAAAGAATAATGCAACCTTATTCAACGGTCTACCCATCGGATTCCGTGCATGTGCAGGTGACGAAGATTGGATGCATTCAGCCTACAGTGCGGGTTGGTGGAGTTCAACAGCGGGAGTACAAATGGGACCAGAATTTGGTATTACCGTACGTATGTGGTCAGACCTCCACACATTTGTAACCAATGCAGAATTCAATCCGGGAGTAGGTCTTCCTGTCCGTTGCATCAAAGATTAACGATATATTATTACTCACTAAATATAAATATATTTATGAAAAAATTTGGATTCTTTTTATTCGCAGTCTTAGGACTAATTGCTTGTGGTGACGACAACAACGATCCCGCTCCAGAACAACATGTAACATGTGCCATATCTTCTCCTACCGAAGGAGCAACGATAGACATAGCTGAAAAGATGACAATCAAAGGAGAAGCAACTGTTGACATTGGTCAAATATCGAATGTTACTCTTAAAATCGGAGACAAACAAATTTCAGAAGTAACTTCTGTTCCATTTAGTTATGAATACACATTCGAAGCCAGTCAAGCCGTAGGAGCACTAAAAATTGAACTGACCGTCAAAGGCGATCAAGGTGCCATGGCGACAAGTGAAGTAAATGTCACACTAAAAAAGACCGAACCAACCCCAGAACCGGAGGAAGGAAAGATGATTGACCCACGGGATAATCATGAATACAAAATTGTTACAATTGGTGAACAAATATGGATGGCAGAGAACTTGGCTTATTTACCATCAGTTAGCAAACCGGAAGATGCCGCTACCAGTGATGGAGATCCGCTCTATTTTGTTTTCAACTATGATGGCAAAGATGTAAATGCAGCTAAAGCCACGAAAGAATACAAGACATACGGAGTCTTGTATAATTGGTATGCCGCTATGAACCAAAAGAACGCAACCGGTGGAAATGCGGATGCCATACCAAGCGGCATTCAAGGAATCTGTCTAACGGATGGCATCTACCCAGCAAAGCAGAGTGGAAAAAACTAGAAAGTTTTGTTGCAGATGAATTAGCACCAGTTGAAGGTAATGTATGGACAGATGATGAAGGAAATAAATACTCCGATAAAGACTGTAAAAACGTCTGGTCAGCATTGACAGGAAAACTGGATGCTGACGGTTGGGGAGAATCCGGCATGATAGATGAAAATCCTGATCTCGCTAAAGGTCCACGTGACACCTATGGCTTTAATGTTATACCTGCCGGACAATGTTATCAGAGCGGAAGTTTTGAAACGCCTAAGTCACAGAGTAGAACAGACTTTTGGAGCACAGACCAAGCTACTTACGGAGCAGGAACTGTATATTTCAGTAATATGAGTTAGGGGTTAGGTTATTCTTCTGATAAAGGAGGAATACAAGTAAAACGTGGCCTTTCAGTACGTTGCGTAAAAGATTAACTATATTATAGATAAACATTTATCAATTAGTTCATTACAGAATTAATAAATTCTCTCTTAAAGATAAGGGAAGTATGTCGGGAGATATGCTTCCCTTTTAATATATCTTTTACACCTAGTTATCAACTCACTCAAACATATAATTAGTCGATATCCAATATCACGAAATAAAACAAATTCTGAATGTTCTTCCATTTTATTATATATCTTTGTAACTAGATATTTTAAAAGACTACATTATGGCAAAAAAAGAAAGAAAAGAAAGAGAAAAAAGGCCGGCAAAAGAATGAGTAAGAAAGAGCTGGCAGCATTATTAATAGACTTTTTCCATGCCAAATCCAGCGAGACCTTGAGTATGAAATATATTTTTTCGGAGTTGCATCTCACTACCCATCCGCAAAAAATGTTATGCGTCGATATATTACATGACCTTTTAGCTGACGATTATATTTCTGAAGTAGAAAAGGAAAGTTCCGCCTGAACAGTCACGGAACGGAGATGATAGGTACTTTCCAACGGAAAAGCAATGGCAAGAATTCCTTTATTCCTGAAGGAGGAGGCGAGCCGATATTTGTGGCCGAACGCAATTCGGCACATGCCATGAACAATGACAAAGTAAAGATCACCTTCTATGCCAAACGGAAAAACAGAGAGGCAGAAGGAGAAGTGATAGAAATACTGGAGCGTGCAAACGATACTTTCGTCGGCACACTGGAAGTAGCTAAGTCATACGCATTTCTGGTGACAGAGAATCGTACATTAGCCAATGATATCTTCATCCCGAAAGATAAGCTGAAAGGCGGAAAGACCGGAGATAAAGCCATTGTGAAAGTAACCGAATGGCCGGACAAGGCAAAGAATCCTATCGGACAAGTAATAGATATATTAGGTCAGGCTGGCGACAATACCACAGAGATGCACGCAATTCTTGCGGAGTTCGGTCTGCCGTATGTATATCCGAAAGCAGTAGAGACAGCAGCGGATAAGATTCCTGCCGAAATTTCAGCAGAAGAGATTGCCAAACGCGAAGATTTCCGGAAAGTAACCACTTTCACCATCGACCCGAAAGACGCCAAAGACTTTGACGATGCCCTTTCCATCCGCAAGCTAAAGGACGGATTGTGGGAAGTAGGTGTACACATTGCCGATGTGACCCACTACGTAAAAGAGGGCAGCATCATCGACAAGGAAGCAGAAAAGCGTGCAACTTCCGTTTATCTGGTAGACCGTACCATCCCGATGCTTCCCGAACGCCTGTGTAACTTCATCTGTTCCTTGCGTCCGAATGAAGAGAAACTCGCATTCTCCGTCATCTTCGACATCACCGAGAAAGGAGAAGTAAGAGACTCCCGCATCGTACACACCGTCATCGAATCGGACCGCCGCTTCACTTACGAAGAGGCGCAACAAATCATCGAAACCAAAGAAGGCGACTTCAAAGAAGAAGTACTCACGTTAGATACGATTGCCAAAGCACTGCGCGAAAAACGCTTCTCTGCAGGAGCTATCAACTTCGACCGCTACGAAGTGAAGTTCGAAATTGACGAAAAAGGAAAACCAATCAGCGTTTACTTCAAAGGAGTCAAAAGATGCCAATAAACTGGTGGAAGAATTCATGTTGCTCGCTAACAAGACCGTAGCAGAAAAGATAGGATGTGTGCCGAAGAACAAAAAAGCCAAAGTGCTTCCTTACCGTATCCACGACCTACCCGATCCGGAGAAACTGGAGAACCTGTCACAGTTCATCGCCCGCTTCGGCTACAAAGTGCGTACAAGCGGAACGAAGACTGATATTTCAAAATCGATCAACCACTTATTGGACGACATACACGGAAAGAAAGAAGAGAACCTGATTGAAACCGTATCCATCCGCGCCATGCAGAAAGCACGTTACTCAACCCATAACATCGGACACTACGGACTGGCTTTCGAATATTACACTCACTTTACTTCTCCCATCCGGCGTTTTCCGGACATGATGGTGCACCGGTTGGTGACCAGATATATGGATGGCGGTCGTAGCGTGTCGGAAACGAAATACGAAGACCTGTGCGACCACAGCTCGAACATGGAGCAGATTGCAGCCAATGCCGAACGCGCTTCCATCAAATACAAACAAGTGGAGTTCATGAGCGAACGGCTGGGACAGACCTACGACGGAGTAATCTCCGGCGTAACCGAGTGGGGACTTTATGTAGAACTGAACGAAAACAAATGTGAAGGTCTGGTCCCTGTTCGTGATCTGGATGATGACTACTACGAATTCGACGAGAAGAACTATTGTCTTCGCGGACGCCGCAAAAACAAAATATACAGTTTGGGAGACGCTATTACTGTTCGGGTAGCTCGTGCCAATCTGGAAAAGAAACAATTGGATTTTGAATTAATAGAAAAGTAAATTCACCACAGAGTACACTAAGAAATCAGGAAGTAAAAAGACTTCATGTACTCCGTGTCCTCTGTGGTAAGCCAAACAGCCATTATGAAAACTGTCATTATTGAAGATAAACAACGAATCGAGTCCATTATTCTCCATTGCGATGCCTGTTTTGTAGGCATTACTGATTTGGAAGGTAATCCCTACGTAGTTCCGATGAACTTCGGTTATGAGAATGGCATCATATATCTTCATTCGGGTCCTGAAGGCAGCAAGTTGGAGATGCTGGAACATAATAATAATGTATGCATCACTTTCAGCGTTGGACATAAACTTGTCTACCAACACGAAAAGGTAGCCTGCAGTTACAGTATGCGTTCGGAAAGCGCGATGTGTCGGGGGCAAGTAGAATTCATCGAAGAGATAGACGAGAAACGCCGTGCATTGGATATTATCATGCGTCATTACACAGATAGTGAGTTCAACTATTCCGATCCTGCGGTACGTAATGTCAAAGTATGGCAAGTACGTATCAATCAGATGACAGGAAAAGTTTTCGGTCTGCGGGCCAACGAAAAGCCATGAAGCGGTTTTCCGGCTTTCGACAATACTTGAGTAGAGTATTCAACAAGCATTGTAGAGTATTTCCAAACTTATTTCTCTAAACAAAAGTTTAGATCACTTTTACCCTCACACCCTCACCATTGTCTGTATCTCTTTATCCATCGACATTACAGGTGTGAGAGTAAAGGTGATTATAAAGACTATTCTATCCTCTCATATCAAAATCTTTTTGTATACTTGCAACATAAATAAAATAGATAAGTACTCTTGCAAAAAAATAAATTATGAAGAAATTACTATGTCTCGCACTGTTAGTATCTGCCGGAAGTATCTACTCCGAAAGTATCTCGGCAAACAACAAACCTACTGATAACAAATCCGGCAACAACTCAAAGGACATATACAAAAAAACCTGGATCGACTTCAATAAAAACGGTATAAAGGATGTATACGAAGATCCCTCCGCTCCTATCGAAGCCCGCATCGCGGATTTGCTTTCGCAAATGACACTGGAAGAGAAAACCTGTCAGATGGCTACTCTCTACGGTTCGGGACGGGTATTGAAAGATGCATGGCCTACTGCCGGATGGTCAGCGGAAATTTGGAAGGACGGTATCGGAAATATTGATGAGCAGGCGAACGGACTGGGTAAATTCGGTTCTGAAATCTCCTATCCGTATGCCAACAGCGTAAAGAACCGACACCATTCAACGCTGGTTTGTGGAACAGACACGACTGGGCATTCCGGTGGACTTCACCAATGAAGGAATACGCGGATTATGTCACGACCGGGCTACCATGTTTCCCGCTCAATGCGGGCAAGGTGCCACGTGGAACAAGAAACTGATCCGGGAAATTGCGAAAGTCACTGCAAATGAGGCAAAAGCATTGGGATATACCAATATTTATTCTCCTATTCTGGATATTGCACAAGACCCTCGTTGGGGACGTGCGGTAGAAAGTTACGGAGAAGATCCGTATCTGGCGGGCGAATTGGGAAAACAGATGATCCTCTCGGTCTGCAAAGCGAAGGTATTGTTGCTACTCCCAAGCATTTCGCCGTGTATAGCATCCCGGTCGGTGGACGCGACGGAGGTACGCGTACGGATCCGCACGTGGCCCCGCGTGAGATGAAGACTCTTTATCTGGAACCTTTCCGCAAAGGTATTCAGGAAGCGGGTGCTCTAGGAGTGATGAGTTCGTATAATGATTATGACGGGGAGCCAGTTTCCGGAAGCTATCATTTCCTCACGGAGATTCTGCGTCAGCAATGGGGATTCAAAGGATATGTAGTATCGGATAGTGAGGCGGTAGAGTTTCTGCACACCAAACATCGTATCACCCCGACTGAAGAAGAGATGGCGGCACAAGTGGTCAATGCAGGATTGAATATCCGTACCAACTTTACTCCCCGCAAGATTTCATTCTTCCGTTGCGTCGTGCTATCGACGAAGGTAAAGTCTCTTTGCATACGCTCGATCAACGCGTCAGTGAGATTCTGCGTGTCAAGTTTATGATGGGGCTTTTGATAATCCATATCCCGGTGATGACCGCCGTCCGGAGACAGTCGTACAAATGACGCTCATAAAGCAGTATCTATGAAAGCCGCTTTGGAGTCTGTCGTTCTTTTGAAGAATAAGAATCAGATGCTTCCGTTATCCAAGAACTTCAAAAAATAGCTGTGATTGGTCCGAATGCGGAAGAAGTGAAGGAGCTGACTTGCAGATATGGTCCTGCCAATGCGTCTATTAAGACTGTATATCAGGGAATCAAAGAATATCTGCCTAACTCGGAAGTTCGCTATGCAAAAAGGCTGTGACATTATTGATAAATATTTCCCGGAGAGCGAACTGTACAATGTTCCATTAGATACACAAGAGCAGGCGATGATTCATGAAGCGGTAGAATTAGCAAAAAGCTTCGGATATCGCTATTCTTGTACTGGGTGGAAATGAGAAAACGGTTCGGGAAGAGTTTTCACGTACCAATCTTGACCTCTGCGGACGGCAACAACAATTATTGGAAGCGGTTTATGCAACAGGTAAACCTGTCGTTCTAGTGATGGTGGACGGAAGGGCAGCAACCATCAACTGGGCAAACAAATACGTTCCTGCCATTATCCATGCCTGGTTCCCCGGAGAATTTATGGGAGATGCCATCGCTAAAGTTCTTTTCGGAGACTATAATCCGGGAGGGCGTCTGGCTGTCACTTTCCCGAAATCTGTGGGACAGATTCCTTTTGCATTCCCATTCAAGCCGGGTTCTGACTCTAAAGGGAAAGTCCGTGTAGACGGTGTACTTTATCCTTTCGGATATGGTTTAAGCTATACGACCTTCGGATATTCAGACTTGAAAATATCTAAACCGGTGATCGGTCCGCAGGAAAATATCACTCTTTCATGTACTGTGAAGAATACAGGAAAGAAAGCAGGAGATGAAGTAGTCCAGCTTTATATCGGGATGATTTCAGCAGCGTTACCACCTACGATAAAGTATTGCGTGGTTTCGAACGTATTCATTTGCAACCGGGTGAAGAACAAACCGTCAGCTTTACCCTTACTCCTCAAGACTTGGGATTATGGGACAAGAATAATCAGTTTACGGTAGAGCCGGGAAGTTTCTCGGTGATGGTGGGAGCTTCTTCACAGGATATACGGTTGAAGGGGAGTTTTGAGGTCCAATAAACTTGAATAGACTAAAAAGTAACCACTAATAATTCTGTACCGGATGACTTAAAAAGAATAGAGTATTTGAAAAGCCTTGAATTTATAAAGCAACTTCTGATTTAAAATACTTATTAAAATATGGTCAAACAATAAATTGAGACTTCATTCTCTTTCTATCGTTTGACCATATTTGATGAATATACCTAGACTAACCTTAGTGAAAACGTCATTTTAGCATATATGTATTATTGCAAACTGAATTTCTTTGTTTGTACATCGCGGCTATTTCCACCAACCATCACTTCAAATTCTCCCGGTTCACATACCCAATTCAGCGCACTGTTATAGAATTTCAATTGTTTTGCTGTGATATCGAAAGAGACAGTGCGGCTTTCCCCTTTCTTCAAATGGATACGTTCGAAGCCTTTCAATTCTTTCACCGGACGTGCTACACTCCCTACCATATCACGAATATACATTTGTACGATTTCGTCAGCATCATAGTTGCCCGTGTTGGTGACAGTGACAGAGGCGGTTATCTTCCCCTTTCATTCATTGAGTTATTGCTAAGTTGAAGATCACCGTAACGGAATGTGGTGTATGACAATCCATATCCAAATGGATAAAGAGGATCATTGTCTATATCAAGATAGTTGCTACGGAATTTACTGAACCACTTTCCTGCCTCTAAAGGACGACCTGTATTCAAATGGTTGTAATACAAAGGAATTTGTCCTACGTTCTTCGGGAAGGTCGTAGTCAGTTTTCCACTCGGAGAAACATCTCCGAATACTACATCACAAATCGCGTCGGCTGCTTCACTGCCTCCGAACCATACATTCAGTATAGCCGGGAAATTTTCCTGTTCCCAAGTCATCACAGTGCTGCGACCGGCAAAATAGACCAGTACAACCGGTTTGCCTGTCTTTTTCAATGCTGTCAGAAGATCACGCTGCGCATCCGGCATTTCAAGATTAGTACGGCTGCTGGATTCACCACTCATTTCAGACGATTCACCAACTGCCGCCACAATCACATCTGCTTGGGAAGCTACATTCAAAGCCTCATCAAGCAACTCCTGCGCACTACGCGGATCACGCATTTCACGACCGAACATAGTAGCTTCCGCCTCTCTTTGAGCATCATACATCAGATTTGAACCTTTGGCATAAAGCACTTCCGCTTTACCTGCCAATGATTGCTTCATGCTTTCATACAGGGAATTGTATTTGTCAGAAGCAGCTGCCACACTCCATGTACCCGGCATATTGGCCTTTGTATTGGCAAGCGGGCCAACAAGAGCTATTTTGCCTTTACGCTGTAATGGAAGCAGGTTGTTTTCATTCTTCAAAAGCACAAATGTTTCAGTAGCTATTTTACGGGCTACGGTACGGTTTTCTGCCGTAAAGATATCTTTCTTCACACGGCTTGCATCACAATATTTATAAGGATCATCAAACAATCCGAGCTTGTATTTCGCTTCAAGAATACGACGGCAGGCTTTATCTATTTCAGCCATTGTCACTTTCCCTTCTTTGAGAGATTTCTCCAAAGTAGTAAGGAAACCGTCTGCAACCATATCCATATCGGTTCCGGCACTAAGTGACATGGCAGATACCTGTTGAAGATCTCCCATTCCGTGAGCAATCATCTCGGAAATAGCTGTGTAGTCTGTCACAACAAAACCATCAAATCCCCAACGGTCACGCAAGACATCGGTCATCAGCCATTTGTTGCCGGTAGCAGGAATACCGTCAACCACATTGAAAGAAGTCATCACACTACCCACACCAGCATCAATAGCTGCTTTATAAGGAGGGAAATAATTGTTGAACATACTTAGGTGACTCATGTCTACTGTGTTATAATCACGGCCGGCTTCGGGTGCACCATACAAGGCAAAGTGTTTCACACAAGCCATAATGGTGTTCTTATCTGTCAGATCATCACCCTGATAACCTTTTACCATGGCTGCCGAAATCTCCGAACCTAAATAAGGATCTTCGCCTCCGCCTTCAGCCATACGTCCCCAGCGGGGATCACGACAGATATCGACCATAGGACTGAAAAGTCCAGCAAATACCATCGGCACTGGATTCTTTTGCGGCTATACAGGCAGATTCTTTGATAGCCTCCATATCCCAACTACAGGAAAGTGCCAAAGGAATAGGAAAAACAGTCTCATATCCGTGAATGACATCCATACCAAACAACAAAGGAATTTTCAAACGGCTCTGCTCTACGGCAATCTTTTGGACTTCCCGAATATTCTCCACTCCTTTTACATTGAAAAAGACCACCGACCTGACCTTTCCTTATCTTCCCGGCCACATCACTGCTCTTAGCTTGCCCGGTGACAATCTCACCCGACACAGGAAGGTTGAGCTGACCGATCTTTTCCTGCAAAGTCATCTTCCCCATCAGGTTGTCAATAAACTGATCCATTTTATCTTTATCGGCTTGCGGGGCAGCCATAGCAGTGAAAGCAGACGCTGTAATCACTGCTGTTAGCAAAAATCTACCTATTCTCATATTCTGTTTTGTATTTATATTATTCTTTCTTCTGTTTTTATTCGGCTGTTGTAGAAGTGAAACCTAGCTTTTTCAGTCCGTCCTGAATTTCCGGACAACTCATGAATAACCGCCAAAGTAGTCCTGTACGGTGGTTCTCTATCATTGGCGCAATCGTACACTGGTCGATGGCGAGATAATGCGGAACAGTCCACTTTTCGTTCGGAGAGAATGCATCGTAGAATCCATATTTCCCCCAAATCCATGATCCTTGTTTATAGAAACCTTTCAAGGCGGCCATTGACTCTTCCGGTGTGTAAGGGAAAGAGGATAAAGCGGCAGTAGGAGTTATCACACCGAGATCATTGTCGGGCATGTGGGCTGAATAGCCATTTATGGAGTAACTCGCTGTAAGTCCCCAGCAATCAGGTCCATATCCTTTGTAGCCTTTTCGGATTAGTGACACAATATTGATAATCACTCATCGCATGATTGCGTACCACATTCCAGTAGTTGGCATATTGATCGGTCAAGTTACGCGGGTCGAGGCCGATGTAAGAGTAGTGTGCCCAGAATAAGGGACCGCCTTTCTCTTCTGCGCCATTATGCTTCAGTTCGAGCGGGTAACCGTAAGGTTTGGAAGCGCTTTTGATGCCACCGCTACGCGCCCACCCTTCATGGTAACAGGCTGCCGGAACGGAATGTGTAGGGGATGAGGCTGCAAGGATATAGGTAATCAGACATTCATTATAGCCTTCGAGCAGGGAAGTTCATTTCCCAGCCATAGTTAGGAGACCAATGCCAGTATAATACATTCTGGTCGCCGTTGCGATACCAGTCGAATTCCATCCCGTGCCACAGTTCGTCTATTTTAGCTGCCAGTGCTTTTTCTTTCTCGTTGCCATCCTTTACGTATTGCCGTACACACAGCAGACTTTGCATAAGGAAGCTACTTTCTACCAAGTCGCCACCGTCATCTTTTGTTCCCAACGGTTTCACTTTGCCCGTAGGACCATGGAGCCAATGCGGCCACACTCCATGAAAACGATCGGCTTTTGCCAGATAGTCTACAATCTTTGTCAACCGGGCTACACCTTCTTCCCGGTTGATAAAGTTTCGTTCGATAGCCACCAACAAGCCGGCAACTCCAAATCCGCTACCTCCAATCGTAATTACATCCTGGTCCTGTTGTGGATAAACGTTATCAAGATGTATACGTTCGCAGGCCAGTCCGGAAGTCTTTTCCGCACCTTCCCACATATAGTTGAAATGCGTCTTTTGAATATAGTCGAGTAGTTCATCGTCGTTCGCAAATGCCTCAGGGGCGATCAGGCTCCGCATCGGTCACTGTCTTGTTCTTTTTGTGTACATGCGCATACCACTACGAGTAGAGTAATAAATATGCCGGTTCTTGTCCATTCCATCATCATATAAAGTATTTCTTCTGATTAATAATTATTGTTTCACGACTTTCGACAACGCCGACCGTCCCGATTCATTCAAAGCTTCAATGGCAAAGTAGTAAGTCGTACCAAGGTCAAGTCCCCGGAAGTCATAATGATCCGCACCGTTCACGGTGATGCAGTTATATAGCTTTTCGGGAGCAATGCCATAATAAATATTATAGCCGTAGGCATCGGATGAAGGATTCCACGAAATCATCGCATTGCGCTTATCCTGTTTGTCACGTGCTACCTTGAAGTTTCGTACAGGCAGAGGTTTCTCTCCATCGGCAAAACCAAACACCCGGAATTCCGAAAGGCAAAAGTTGCCGGATGGAACATGAATGTTTTCCAGTTTCAGATAACGGGCATCCAGCGTCTCACCCAATTCGATGTAGTCATGAGGTACATCTTTATCGTTATCACTTTTATCTACCGCCAGTGTCCAGTCTGTCCCGTTATCACTGGAGTAGATACGATATTGATAGTATAAATCGTTTGCACGATTATGCTGCACACTTTTATGGTCATAGTAGTTGAGTTGGATCGCCTTGATGTGTTTCATGGCGCCAAGATCAATTTCTATCCACTCACCCGGTTCCCCGGTTTTAGCAGCCCAATACGTACGCATATTTTCATCGGTAAGATTGGAAGAGGAATAGATGCTGTCGGTACTGGATACTTTACCGGTTTCTCATAAGAAAGGAGCATCCAGCCGGTAAACCGGTCAGACGAGATTTTTAATATCGTAGTCGGCATTCCAGCAAGGATAATCGCCGAATGCTGTGGTAGAGTACATCACTCCCATCCGGATCGAATGCCGTAGGATATAATCCGATACGCCTTTCAAACTTATATTTGAGAGATAACATACAGGTACCCACATGCCAGTAATTCCCTTTCAAATCTTGAAAAAGTGCCACTGTGTCCCTACTCCCTGTACAAATCCGCCGGGCTTATAGCTCATCGGATTATGCTGCTGGTAAGTGAACGGTCTAATGGCGAATCACTGACATATACTCCGTCGGCATATACCTTAAACTCCGTTCCCGGAGCACCGTACTGAAAATAATATTTTCCGTTATGCTTCGTCATATAAGCTCCTTCGGTAAACGGACGCAACGTCACTTCATCATCATTGTTCATGCCAAACCGTTCCCAGCCATGTTCGTCCGGACGAAGCATCATGATATCATAAATCTTACTGACCGGACGAAAATCATCACGACACCTGTACGCCTTTAAGAGGGTACTCATTACTCGAACCGTAATAAAGATAGGTTTACCGTCATCATCCAAAAACAAGCAAGGGTCCCATGAAGGTAACGTATTACGTTCGATAGCACGCTTGAAAACGCCCGGATTTGGGAGATGTGCTATACCATACGGGCAATCCTTCATAAGTAGAACCGGTATAGAACAACGTATCTCCGCTTACAAATGCTGCCGGGCGCACATATCGTCATCCGTAGGACGACGCTGGAAAGAAGGCCGGCAAATTCCCAGTCATAGATTCTTCGAATAATGGAAGCCTCCTTGGTTCGTGGAAAACAGGAAATACTCATCTTTATAAGTTAATCCCATCGGATCGGCAGAAGATCTGAACGATCCGTTAGACTGAACATTGTTGTTATAAGGTTCATAGTTATAACTAATATTCATAGGATTACAATAGGTACAGTGACAGGATGCGCAGGGTCATACCACCTTGTAGCTTGAGCAGGCTGACGCTGCACAGACTTATGCTTCCCTGATTGCATAACGATTTTCACTTGCCGGTCGTCAACAGCACGTTTTACATTGGCAAAAGATTTTCCCGGATAATAGGCATAAAGATGCACATCGTTATCAGTAGCCTTCAACGTATAACGGCCTTCTATGTTCGTGTTACAATGAACCGGACTCGAGAAAACATAACGGTAGCCCCTTCAAGCGGATTACCCTGTTCATCTACAACCGTTCCGGTTATTTCGTATTGATTTACTACCGGGATATAGTAGTCACTTACCTGTCCTTTTACTACTTTTATAGAATCTTCCGGTGGTAGTGCGTTCCCTGCCAAGGCAGAGAACGCTATCCCAGAACTTAGTAATATCTTTTTTACTATTCCTGTCATTTCCTAATTTTATTTAGACATAATTACTCGTCAATCGGTTCGTTCGTCAGACTTGGGATATTAGATACCTGATCGAAAGGAAGCGGATAATAGGTTTTATCTTCAGTCCATCCTTTGGAACCAAGCACAGAAGCAGCCTTACCGGTACGAATCAAGTCGTTGTAACGCTCTCCCCACTCACAAACAAGTTCCATACGGCGTTCATCAAGGATTTGGTCTACTGTCGCATTATCAATCTCGGACATCTTGGCGCGGTCACGCACAAGCTTCAACGGTGCATCACCATCCTTACCCAAACGTACCTTAGCTTCTGCATTCATCAATAGTACATCTGCGTAACGGAATATACGTACATTGTTATTTGCACCATATTTAGTACGACCTGGTGTCAACTGATCTGTCGGAGTATAGGCTTTTCCATTCCAGCAATCTGTTTGAGTAGAGTTCTGCAATTCACGAATCACATCACCGCTTGGAGTAGTTGTACCAGCCAACAGGAACGAAGTCGTAGCACGGATAGTCTCACCACGAGCCGCTGCCCAATCACGGAAATCTTTATATATACCGATAAATCCCCAGCCTGAAATATTTCCGTCGTTCGCCGGTCCTTGGAATACAAACCAGTTATCAGCATCTACCATATCACCTGACCCAAGACCAAAATCAGTACACTGACATTCGAATAACGATTCATCACAAACCTTACCCGGAATCTTGAATAAATTATAGTAATCATCATAAAGCTTAAATTTCTTGCTACCGATAATATCATCTGTCAATGTTTCAACTTCTCCATAATTACCCTGATTCAGATGTATCTTTGCTGCAAGCATCTCTGCCGAGAAAGCAGTGACAGCACCATAATGGGCCATTTCATTCGGACGTAATCTCGGGTATGGTCCATCGTATACTGTGATCTTCAAGAACATATTTATATACAGCATTGATCGTTGAACGGGTCATGTCGGTTTGAGTATTATTACGCAAAATAGTTACCGGACCAAAAGCCTGTACAAGCCGGTAATAAGCATAAGCACGAAGGAACCTCACTTCACCACAGTAAGAACGGTAATTAGTCATATCATCGTCCGACGTGATATTTTCTGCGTAGGAATCCAGCGATTCAAGAGCAGCATTGGCCACTTTATGATACCATAGTACTGATTCCACATCTCGTTGAGCCCCCCTTAGAAAGAACTGTCATAGTTGTAGTTACCCATATCAACAAGGGTTGCCTGGTCATCTATACGTCCGGACCAAACATCATCATCACGCACGACAGACAACGGCCATATCACCCAATGCATACCGCCTGTTCTAACTTTAGCATATATACTCCGAAACCGCTTGATACATATTCTCAATTTGAGTAAAGTCTACATTCTCTTCCGGAACCTTATTTTCGGGCTCTTTATCAAGATAATCACATGATGTATTGCATAACATTAATGCTGGCAACGCATATATTAAGATATTCTTTAGTATTCTCATTTTCTTGTTCTTTTGTTAGATTAAAATTAATTTTTCCATTCCGGCTTAGAAATCAATCTGGATTCCAAAGCTATAAGTAGATGTCAAAGGATAAACTTCTGTATCCCATCCTTCAGCATCACTCAACTCCGGAGTGAATGAATTCGCCTTAAATGTCGTGAACGGACGGTCTGCCGTTAGTGAGAAACGGATACCCGGCAATGTGTAATTTCCCATCTTGATATTACGCAAACTATAACCGAGAGTTATGTTCTGAATACGGAAGAAATCAGCACTTTCTACAAAATAAGAGTTCACTCTTTGGTCGGATACATTCCAGCCCTTTACCAATGCTGCTGCAGACGGATGCGAGTTAGTAGAACCCGGTCCGGTCCAACGATTCTCATACTGTGCTTTATCAAAGTTATAATTAGACTGTGCATAACGCAAAGCACGTTTACGGTTGTATATCTGTCCGCCTGTTTGACCATACGTAGTCAATTCAAAATCCAGATTCTTCCAGTTCAAACCAAGATTAATGCCGTATGTAAAATTAGGTATGTAAGAGCCAAGTACTTGGCGGTCATCACCATCAATTACGTTATCACCGTTTACATCTTCATACTTGAAGTCACCCGGTACAAGATTGTTGGCTACGGCAATCGGATCTTCCGCACATTCTTCCAAAGTCTGATAAACTCCTACAACCTTATATCCATAGTATGAATTCATTTCTTTACCTACCATATTAATGGTCTTTCCTCCCTTGATAGAGCTCAATCCTCCAAGGTCTTTTTACCTTATTCTTCAAATATGAAAGGTTCACTCCTAAATTATATTTGAAGTCTCTTCCGATATTATCATTCCAGTTAAGTGATAAATCAAAACCCGAATTCAGAATCTTACCATAGTTTCCGGCAAGTACGTCATTGCTGAACGGTAAACGCGGAGATATAACAGCTCTTTTGTCAGGCGATAGAAATAGTCCAAATCTACATTCAAACGATTCTTAAAAGTAGAGAAGTTCAAACCGACGTTTGTTTCATCTACCAGCTCCCACTTCAAATAACTGAAATAAGTTGTATTTTGATAGCCTGGGAAAGTAGAGTTTCCAAATACACCGGATGCAGAATTACCTGTGGTAATTGAAGCAAAACCATCACTTGCAGCTACGTGGTCATTACCCAAACGCCCCCAGCTGGCACGCAGTTTCAGGTAATCAAAGAACTTTTGATCTTTCATAAAATCTTCTTCACTGATAACCCATGCAGCACCAACGGATGGGAAATATCCCCAATGTTCCTGATATTTGGAAGAACCGTCCGCACGCATAGTGAATGTCAACAGATATTTCCCTGCATAGTCATAACTTAAACGGGTGAAATAAGACTGACCGCGATAGCAGTAACCATCATCTCCAAGAGTTACACCTTCAGCATTTCCCTGACTCAAATAAAGCCATTCGTCTTTTCCTTCCGGTACATTATTAGCTTTTCCCCACATATATCTGTACTGTTGTTGCCGCATAGAGTAACCCAACATGGCTCCAAAGTTATGTTTTCCCACTGATTATTATAAGTCAATATATTATCCCAAATGTAATTGTAATAGTTCGTATCTTTCTTTGTCAATTCTGAAACGGCCTGTTGTTGCCAGCTACTTACATAGTAGGGAGCAATATATTCACGACCGCGAATGGCTGAATAATCATAACTATAACTTGTTCTGAAATTTAACTTCTCCGGTAAGAGTTGGAACTGTGCATAGAAGTTAGTCAATACCTGATAGTTCTCATTTTGTGAATCATAATAGTTGGCTGTTGCCACAGGATTGTAGAAGTTAGCAGTGAAACCAACTGCATCAGGTGATGCATACTTGTCGGGGAAAGTATTATCATTTGCCGAATCATAAACCGGATAAATGCCCGGAGCATTAAATGCCTGCTGCCAAGCTTTATTTTGTGGCAACACTTGGGTAGAGTTACTAAATACACCATTAAAACCGACCTTCAGCCAGTTGGCTGCTTCATAATCGAGTGCTGCACGGAAATTGAGACGTTTATAGTTATTCTCTACATCCATTACACCATCCTGATACAAATAACTCATACCTACGGAATAAGTGCTTTTCTCTGTTCCACCACTAATTCCCAAACTGTGGTTAGTGATAAGCGCACTCCGCAGTAACTCCTTATACCAGTCTGTGTCTGAATCGAATTTCCAGTTATGAAAATCCGGATCGGAATAGTCACCGCCGAATTTATCATAGAAGCCTTCATGGTAGATACATACGCATCATAATTAGCCTCGAGAAGCATAGTAGAATACTCTTGAGAATTAGCCATTTCTAAAACGTTTGTAGCTTTCTGTACACCTATATATCCGTTATAGGTAATTTTAGCTTTCTGATTACGTTGGCCTTTTTGGTAGTGATAATAACAACACCATTAGCGGCACGCACACCATAAATGGCAGCAGCCGAAGCATCCTTCAACACGGACATATCCTGAATGTCATTACTATTGAGGAAATTGATGTCATCATAGAACATACCGTCTACAACATAAAGAGGCGAACTGTTGGAAAATGACCCTTTACCACGAATGGCTACCTTCGGCCCTTCTCCCGAGTACCGCTATTGGTTACATTTACTCCGGCCACTTTCCCTTGCATGGCAGCCATAGGTGAAGAGGCGGGAGTAGAAAGTAACGCTTCCCCTTGACTACCGTAATAGGAGAAGTCAAGTCCTTGGCTTTGGCTGAACCGTAACCGATCACGACCACTTCTTCCAGCTTCTGAACATCATCTTTAATTGAACATTGATTACATTCTTCCCTTTTACAGCAATTTCTTGAGGTATCATTCCTATATAAGAGAAGGTAATAACAGCATCTTCGGGAACGTTTTCCAAAGTATAGTTACCATTAAGGTCCGAGATAGTACCAGTGTAGGTACCTTTTACATGAGCAGACGCACCAATGATCGGTTCACTAAAGGAATCAACAATAGTACCTCTGATTGTTTTGTTTTGAGCAAGCAGTGTTTGTAAACACAACACTGCAACTACAAGAAAAGTAATCTTTCTTTCATTTTTTACGTATTAGTTGATAATAAGGTTGCTAAAAATCAATGCAACAAAGGAATGGAGTTTTTAAAATTCTTGCAAAATAACGCATACTACGCTACTACTTTTTATGCTGTACAACACTACGTTTTTAGTACGTTTATCGCTTGTAGACACTTATTTTGGCATGTTTTTTCGCTGATTTGGGATTTTTTAATTATTTGGTATTATATTTGAAATTATTTTCCATCACTATAATAGAGAGAGTATTCTATGAGACGCACTGATTTTATCTATTTATTATTTATTTTCATAGGAGGATGTTTATCCCCGGTAATAAGTCATGCATCTACATTCATGCCCATCGTTACCAACTATACTGCCAAAGACTATCAGGCGGGATTACAAAACTGGGCTTTAGCCCAAGGAAAGAACGGAGAGATGTATATTGGCAATAATACAGGACTATTATGTTTCGATGGCTATACGTGGAGTAAATATCAAATGCCCGGTAATCAGCTTGTGCGATCCATACTCATTGATGGTGACCGTATTTATGTGGGAACATACGAGGATTTCGGCTATTTCAGCCGCAACTCTCTTGGTATACTTGAATACACTTCCTTATGGAGCCAACTCAAGAATATCGAAACACACAATGATGAAATATGGAATATACTCAAAATAGGTGAATGCATTTATTTCCAATCATTCAGTTCTTGGTTTAAATATGACGGAAAGAAAGTAACCGCACACTATAACTCTCAACATTTGCCATTGTATTTTCATAAAGCGCATGGACAAATCTATGTACAGATGGTCAACGGTGATTTTTATCTTCTGGAAAATGATGAATATAAACTATTGATTAAACGTAAAGCATTAAAAGATGACTCTGTGGTTGCGGTCATTCCCACAGCAGGAGGAAAAATGATTCTATGTACCGAGTGGAACGGACTTTTTGACTATGACGGAAAGACACTTTCTCCCCACCCTACCGCTATCGATCAGGAATTAAAAAGTCAGCAGATGAATCGTGCCGTAATGATTCCATCAGATTCGGCAATCGTACTCGGAACGATCCGCAATGGTATTTATGCCGTTGACAAAGAAGGAAAAGAGAAGTGGCATTATGATATGGAAAATCGTTTATATAACAATTCTGTATTACGGCTCTTCTGTGATCGGGATAATAATGTATGGGCGGCACTTGATATCGGCATTGCATTAATCCATACCGGTTCTCCCTATTCCATTCTGATACCTGACCGCAATTCACAGTCATTCGGAATGGTATATGGGGTCAATGCATTTAATAATAGTCTATATATTGCTACTAACCAGTCTGCCTGGTTGTACTCTTTTTGCCGACCAAACAATTGTTCCTATCCAGGGTACCGAAGGACAGAACTGGCATATCAGTACATTTGATTCACAAATTCTGCTGGGAAACAATTTCGGAACTAAAATTATAACGGGAACTACCGCCAGCAATATCCCCGAAACAGAAACCAGTAGCACGTGTCTGCGCAAATGCATAATTAACGGACAGGAAGTTCTCATTGAGTCATCCTATTATAACCTCCGAGTCTATCGTAAATATAATGGTAAATGGAGTTTTTCTCATTCCATTGATGGCTTCTGGAATCCGGTACGCCAGTTCGAGGTCGATCATAGTGGAAATATATGGGCTGCACATATGAGTCTCGGTATCTACAGGATAGAGCTTTCAAGGGATTTAAAAAAGGTGGAAAAGTGCACGTATATCAAGTCATTGTCAGACGAAGAGAATAATGCAAGCCTAATGCATGTTATGAAGATACGTGGAAGAGTGGTATTGTCGGACAGCAAAAGAACGTATACTTATGATGATATTAACCAGCGTATCATACCTATCGTACAACTTAACTCCATTCTCAAAAATGGGATTAATATGGCTATACCGGTAGATGATAACCTCTATTGGCTTACCGACTATCGCGGATACACCCTGATAAGATATGATAATGACAATTTCAGGATGGAACGCTTCATCCCTTCCTCTTTTTCGGACTTGAATGCAATGAAAACAATAATAATGTATATGTAAACAATAACACCACTTATTTCTGTCTCAACAATGGTATAGGGCGTTTGGATATGAATCTGAAAAAAAGACACTTTGCTGCAAAGGAATTCTTTACTCATTAGAAAAGCTACTTCTTTGTCGCAGGATTATCAATTGCATCTAATGCCTGTATCTGCCGAAAAGAAAGACAACAAGAAAATATGGGGGATATAACTTTCCATTTGTCTTATCCTAATTTTAACTGCGAACCGCTCCGTTTTTGCTATCATCTCACGGGAAGTAGCTTGGATCTGATGTCAGAATCAGCCGATCCGGTAGTCACATTTGGTAGCTTAGGGTATGGAGATTATCATTTTACGGCTTCAGTGAAAAAATGTCGATGGTCAGGTACTTAGTTCCGTAGAATATTATTTCAATAAACCACGCCCATTTTATCTGTCCATATATGCTTGGATAATATATGTGCTTCTTGCGTGAGTGTAATAGTATACTTCTACTCTCGCTGGCATGCTGCCAAAATGCTAAGAAAACGTAATAGGGAGTTTGAAAAAGAGAAAATGAAACAGGACTTCAAGATGTTGGAGCAGGAACATATCATTGCGCAACAACGCGAGCAATTACTTGAAGCAGAATTACAAGTCAAAAGTAAGGAATTAGCCAGCCTGGCTCTCGATGCCGTAGTCCAACGTAAAGCGGTTGAAAGCTTGAAAGAGGTTATGTCTGAACAAGAACATAAGGGAATTATCAATCAACATGATATAGACACCATACTAAAACAGATTAACGGAAACCTGAATGAGGAGGAATTCTGGGATATTTACCACAAGAATTTTGATATGATCCATAAGAATTTCTTCCGTAACCTGCGTAAACAATATCCCAGTCTCACAGCCAGTGACTTGAGATTTTGTGCACTGTTACGGCTAAATCTATCGACCAAAGATATTGCGCAATTCACCAATCTTACTATTCGTGGGGTAGAAACAGCCCGCTATCGAATAAGAAAGAAACTTGCCATTCCCGGAAATATTAATCTTGTTGATTTTCTAATTGACTTTACATAGGAAGATTTACTGAATATTCCTTCTAATTTCACACCCCTATTCTGTTGGGATTTTCTAAAGAAACTTTATCTTTGTAATGTCAACAATTAAAAGAATATGGTTCGTTTTAATCTTGTTATCACCTTACTACTAATGATAAGCATGGCTGTCAAAGCCGAACTGACCAACCGGATGTTCGATGTCAGGCATGTAGGCTATGCAGAAGGCCTTAGTAGTCAACGTGTTTTTTCGATTGTCGAGGATGGAGACGGTGCTATGTGGATTGCTACAAAAACCGGCATAGACAGATACAACGGTCATACGGTAAAGAACTATGATTTGCCGGGCAGTTTCTATTATGGTGATCTTGCCGGACGCAGGCTTTACTTATTGTACGACGCACAACAAGGACTGTTCGCCTACGACCACACCGGGCGAATTTACCGATATTCCACCATCCTGGATCATTTTGAGCAAGTCCTCCACCTGGGACAATTGATTCAGGAAGAAGTCATCTTGAACAAACTCTGTTTGGATAGTGACGGAACCTGGTGGATGGGAGCGGATAAAGGACTATACAAGCAAGAAGCGGACCATCGTATAGTTGCCGTGCTGAAAGGACAATATGTCAACGACATTGCATTTGCCGGCGAGTCGCTTTTTGTGGGTACTTCTAACGGAGTCTGGCAACTGTCACACACCCTGCCGGATAAGAAACGCCAGCTGCTGGAAGGGTGGAATGTACAAACATTGTTCTGCGACAAACCGAAAAAAGAACTCTGGATAGGCACATTTGGCAGCGGTTTGTCTGTGATGAACCTCGACACTTCCAAAGTGCTTGCGCTGGAGGGACAAGGGAGCACGTTCCTTCATCCGATACGGGCAATTACAGACTATGATGTACATACCATACTCATAGGCGTAGACGGTGGCGGTGTGTATGCGATAGACAAAGACACCAAGAAAGCCCATTTACTGATGAATACCAAAGATGACACAGATACTTACCTGCGCGGAAACGGCGTATATGCCGTAACCAGAGACGACCAGGGCAACATCTGGATAGGTAGTTATACAGGAGGCGTATCCGTGGCTATCCTGCTGAAACATCCCATTTCGATATTAGCACACGAAAAGGGAAATACCCATTCTCTCATCAGCAACAACGTGAATGATATCGAAGAAAACCCGGATGGCAACCAATGGTTCGCTACCGATGATGGAATCAGCATCCGAAACACCTTGTCAGGCACTTGGAAACACGTGCTGAAAGAAATCGTAACCATTTCTCTTTGCACATCCGGAAATGGAAACGTATGGGTAGGAACGTACGGAGACGGAGTGTATCTATTGGATAACAACGGACGCATATTACGCCATCTCACCAAGCAACAAGGGCAATTGACCACCAATTATATTTTCTCCGTCAGACAAGACATGGAGGGAGACTTATGGATAGGAGGTCTGGACGGATGCCTGATCATGTTTGAAAAAAAGAAAAAGGCAGCAGACGGTCTTTCGACGTGAATTGGGTACAATCCATTGAACCTATCGACCGAAACCGGGTAGCGGTGGCTACCGTCAACGGTTTCTTCCTGGTGGACAAACATACAGGAATATACAGCACTATGCCAATTCCCAGGAATTTCACAATCAGAATGTCAGTGCTTATATCATCTCTATGCTGTTCAATGACGACGGAACTGTGTGGCTGGGAACCGAAGGGGAGGATTGAATCTATATGATATGAAAAACCGGACGGTAAAGACTTTCACTGTTCAAGAGGGATTGCCGTCCAACGATATATATAGTTTGCAGCGAGACGACAAGAAACGCTTGTGGGTCAGCACCGGAAAAGGAATTGCCTTGATAGACAGCCTGCGCGTGTCGAACCTCAACTATGCGGGCAATATAGACAAGGAATATAACAAATCCTCATTTGCCCGGTTGATGAACGGCGAGTTCGTGTATGGCAGCACGGATGGCGCTGTCTTTATCATGCCACTCGACATTTCAACCGTAGACTACTGGACGCTCCTGCGTTTCACGGGGCTGACAGTTGATTATCAAAACGTCCAGGAAGAAGAATCGTTGAAACCTGCCATCCATGATATGCTTGCCGACCGTGCGGTACGGCTCGGCTATAAATACAACTCGTTTACCGTTTCTTTTGAATCTATCAACTATCGTTTCCAGCGCGATATTGTCTATCAGCATATTTTAGAGGGGTATGACAATGACTGGAGCAAACCGTCTGCCGAGGGCAAGGCATCCTACACCAAGGTATCGCCGGGCACTTATCTTTTTAAGGTGCGCAGCCTGCGGCGCAGCGATGGAAAGACAATCTCCGAAAGCACCTTGGAAGTGAAAGTGAGCCAGCCATGGTGGAACTCGTGGTGGGCTTGGACTATTTACCTATTTATAATAGGCTTCGTTTTCTATTTCATCCTGCGCTATAAGAGCAACCAACTCCAAAAGAAATACGACGAAGACAAAATACGTTTCTTCATCAACACGGCGCACGACATTCGCACGCCGGTGACGCTTATCATGGCGCCACTGGAGGATTTGAACCGGGAACTGGATCTCTCGGACAAAGCCCGTTATTACCTGAATCTGGCCCATGAAAGTACCCGGAAACTCCATTCACTCATCACACAGTTGCTCGAATTTGAAAAGGTAGACGCCCACAAGCCATCCTCTTCATCGGTTCCGCTTTGTCTGAATGAAGTTTTGCTGAAAGAAGTCTCCGTCTTCCGGTCTTTTTGCGAGAAGAAGCAGTTGACACTGAATCTGACCCAACCCGACGAATCCATTTTCGTTTCGGCCGACAAACACCTGATAGAGATGTTACTCGACAATCTTCTTTCCAATGCCTGCAAATACACCATGCCCCAAGGAGAAATCAGCCTGGATTTGAAAGCCACAAAACGCAAAGCCATCCTTTCGTTGAAAGATAACGGAATAGGCATACCGAAGAAAGCGAAGAAGCATATCTTCTCCGATATTTACAGAGCCGAGAATGCCCGGCAGTCACAGGAAGAAGGAACCGGATTCGGACTGTTGCAGGTGCAACGCATTGTAAAGATGCTGCATGGAAAAATCACTTTCTGTTCCGAGGAGGGCAAGGGAACTACTTTCATCGTAACATTGCCGCGAACCACCACCGTAGCCGAACCCGTGTCGCACGAATCATCCCTCGAACACCTTGCCGGCACATCGGATAATAACAGCCACGAAACGGACAAAATGAAAGATCCGGACGACCGGAATACATTGCTCATTGTAGAAGACCACGAAACTCTCCGTCACTACCTCCGCCAGACCTTTGAACACCTCTATCGGGTGATTGATGTTGCCGACGGACACGAAGCTATCGCCTGTCTCGCCAATGAATATCCGGATATCATCCTCTCCGACGTCATGATGCCCGGCATACGGGGTGACGAGCTTTGCAGAATGGTCAAGGAAAATCCTGACACATCAGGTATTCCCGTCGTTCTGCTGACGGCAAAGGCTAACCACGAAGCAATAGTGGAAGGATTGAAGAAAGGCGCGGATGATTACATCCCCAAACCATTCAGTACAGAGATACTGAAATTGAAAGTACAAGGATTGATTGACAATCGAAACAGGCAACGGCAGTTTTTCATGCGGCAAGCCATCGCTCAAGTAGAGGCGGGCGGCAAACGTGACGACAATGAAAGCAATGAAAGTATTAAAGACGACAACAAAAACGTAACGACAGCAAGCGAAACAATGGCCGAGGGCGACCGCCGGTTTATCATGCAAGCTACCCGGTTTGTTCTTGAACATTTGGATGAACCCGATTTCAACATCAATCTCTTATGCCATGAAATGGCAATGAGCCGGACACTATTCTACAGTCGCCTTAAATCACTGACGGGAAAAGGGCCGCAAGAGTTTATTCGTATCATCCGGCTACAAAAAGCTGCCGAACTGCTGAAAGAAGGTAAAAGCGTAACCGATGTCGCCGCCGAAACCGGATTTGTCAACACGAAGTATTTCAGTTCATTGTTCAAGAAACAATTCGGGATGCAGCCAAGTAAATATAGTGGGAAGTAGACAAGCATTCATGTTCGGTTTTGAATTAAAATTAGCTCGTTTCCGGTACGGTAATGAACTGTTTCAGCCTATTCTGACAAGGGTATATTCTCACTGCAATGAGAAAAAGTTCTCATTACTATGAGTATTTCTTCTCATACCTATGAGTATTTTTTCTCATAGTGATAAGTATACTTGAGAATGTTTACGGAAGTTTTTTTGAATTATAATTGTATGAGTTTACCTCATTTCCGTACCGTTCTTAATTAAATGGGAATTTATCGGTTAAATGGGAATTTTGCAGTTAGGCTGAAAGCCTTACAATTATATATTTATTGGGGTGCCCTGAAAGGGCTTAATTATATAGCGTAGGGCAACGCCCTACGAAAAAAACACACCAGCCACAAGCCCTGAAAGGGCGGAACTGTATACAATTATGCCCTTTCAGGGCGCAAATTCAGATTGTCGTTTTTTCGTAGGGCGTTGCCCTACGCTATATAATTAAGCCCTTTCAGGGCACTCCGCAAAATTATCATTTTACCTCATTCTTGTATAGCAACAATCTTCGAAAAAGAATGGGTAAGATAACGTCCGTTCGATAAAAATCAGCAGATTTGTCAGCAATCAAACCTAATATGTCAGCAATCTGACCATCGTTTCAGCCGGATATTAGCATCTTTGCACCAAGCTTTACAAGTATAAAGCACATATTACGTTTAACCTTTAAAATGCTAAAACGATGAAAAAAGTAGCACTATTCCTATTTTTATCCGTTTGCTTCGCGCAACAATCCTGTTCGTCGGATTCTGTTGGAACGGAACCGGAAGAAAATCCACAAGACATTCTTTTTAAAGACGATTTCAACTTTTCGACGAAAAGTATGGACGAAAGAAACTCATGAACCCGGTTGGACCAACCAAGAGCTACAGGCATACGATGCCGCTCATGTATCGGTAGGAAAGGACGGGGATAAATCGGTTCTGATTCTTACCGCCGAACGCAAAGGGAATAAAATCTACTCCGGCAGGATCAATTCAAAAGGGAAAAAGAGTTTCAAGTATCGTAAGATAGAAGCAAGTATCAAGCTTCCCAAGACTAACGGCGGACTGTGGCCTGCGTTTTGGATGATGGGAGATAACGACAAAGAATGGCCGGCATGCGGGGAGATCGACATTATGGAAATGGGAGAACAGAGCGGAATGGCTGCGGGCGATTCGGAAAAACAAGTGAACACCGCCATTCACTATGGCCCTAGCGCAGCGGCTCACGAACAGCAATACTACAAAGCCAATGTGGCCAACAGCCTGCAAGACGGCAATTATCACACCTACTCTCTGGATTGGGATGAAAACAACCTGACAATATCCATCGACAACGTCAAGTTTCATACGTTCGACATTAGCTCGAACACATACTTCCACGACAACTTCTACATCCTGTTCAACCTCGCCGTGGGAGGTGCGTTTACACGGTGTGATTCTTATCACGACCAAAAAGGCCAATAAGGATAAGGTTAGCGTGGAATACAACGGAACGCTGACTTTTGATACTCAGTTGGCTAAATGGGATGATGTTCAGCAGGTCTACGGTATGGGTGCCAACGGAACTTATCCCATTAACGCGGTGTCTAATACGAACATGAGCTGGGGTGCCAAAGCTGACGGTACCAATATGCTTAAGTATTTTGATGGTGTGGAACGTCCTTACCTGATAGTTCCTGACAATACTTCCCAGTTCTTCCGCACAGGCTTTACTGCAACTAACAGTGCTATCATCGGGGTGAATAATGGCAAGACCGGTATTCGTTTCACCTATACTGATATGCGCAATAAGGATATTGTGCCAAAGACTCACATGAGCAGGGACATCTTCAATTTGCGCGCCAATACCAGTGCCGGGAAGTTTGACTTGGATTTCAGTGTTAACTATACCCGTGAAGATGT
>VOFH01000973.1_pt1 | contig 70001 bp, 64 predicted proteins | sample 5384091 | NCBI WGS metagenome assembly VOFH01 (sample SAMN12384727, study PRJNA508395) | human gut metagenome | isolation source: healthy gut G | host: Homo sapiens | reverse complement strand
TTTTCAGCACCTTGGGCCATTCGGGCCAGGCGTTGGCGGCGGTGCGTTCTGTGGGCGGGCAGGGCATCATTTCCAGCTGGGTCACGCTTGCGCAGCCCTGGCGGATGGCGGTGCCGACACAGTCGTTGCCGGTATCGCCGCCGCCGATGACCAACACCTTTTTGTCCTTGGCACTCACGGCCTTGCCATCGGAAAAGCCGGAATCCAGCAGACTGCGGGTCACGCTGGTCAGGTAATCCACGGCAAAGTAGATCCCCTGTGCATCGCGCCCCGGGGCGTTGATGTCACGCGCCTGCTTGGCACCGCAGGCCAGCACAATGGCATCGTGTGCATCCAGCACATCCTGGGCAGGGGTGCTGCCGCCAACATCGGCGCAGGTTACAAAGTCAATGCCCTCGGCCTTCATAATGTTCACGCGGCGGTCAATGACCTGCTTTTCCAGCTTCATGTTGGGGATGCCGTACATCAGCAGGCCGCCCACGCGGTCCTCACGCTCGTATACGGTCACTTTGTGGCCGCGCTTATTCAGGTAATCGGCAACCGCAAGGCCGGCAGGGCCGGCACCTACCACGGCAACGGTTTTGCCGGTGCGGGTCGGGGGCGGGGCAGGCGGTCAGTAGGCCGGATTCATAGCCATATTCTACAATGGCGTGCTCGTTCTCCTTCACGGTAACAGGGCTGCCGGTGGTGTAGCCGCAGGTGCAGGCAGCTTCGCACAGAGCGGGGCATACCCGGCTGGTAAACTCCGGGAAGCGGTTGGTGGCGCGCAGGCGATGTACAGCCAGATCCCACTTGCCCTGGTAGACCAGGTCGTTCCATTCGGGGATCAGGTTGTTCAGAGCAGCCGCTTGCCATGCCGCCAATCATCATGCCAGCCTGGCAGAACGGTACGCCGCAATCCATGCAGCGGGCACCCTGCGCCTGCTGTTCATCCTGCGGCAGCGGGATGTGAAATTCGTTAAAATTCTGAATGCGTTCTTCGGGCGGCAGCTCCGTGCTGGTCTGCCGGGCAATTTCCATAAATCCTGTCGGTTTTCCCATCGTTTGCGCCTCCCTTATTTGTTAGCAGCGTTCTTCATTGCATAGAACGCTTCGATCTGTGCCTGCTCGCTGTCCTCGCCCTTTTCTTCCATCTGGGCAATCAGGCGCAGCATCTTGTCATAGTCATGGGGCAGGACCTTTTTGAACTTGGGCAGATACTCGCCAAAGTTATCCAAGATTTCCTTGCCGCGGGGGGAGCCGGTGGCTTCCACATGTTCACGGATCAAATCCTTCAGCAGCGAAACATCATACTTGTGTTCCACCGGCTCCAGGCTGACCATATCCTTGTTGACGCGGGTGTAGAAATCCCAGTTCTCATCCAGCACATAGGCGATGCCGCCGCTCATGCCGGCTGCAAAGTTTTTGCCGGTCTTGCCCAGCACCACCACGGTGCCGCCGGTCATATATTCGCAGCCGTGGTCGCCAACGCCCTCCACAACAGCGGTAGCACCGGAGTTGCGCACGCAGAAACGCTCGCCAGCCACACCGTTGATGAACGCTTTACCAGCGGTTGCGCCGTACAGGGCAACGTTGCCAATGACAATGTTCTCGCTGCGGTCATAGGTGACATCCTTGGGTGGGTAAACGATCAGCTTGCCGCCGGAAAGGCCCTTGCCCATATAGTCGTTGGAATCGCCAACCAGTTCCAAGGTCAGGCCAGCGGGGATAAAGGCACCAAAGCTCTGGCCGCCGTACCCGTTGCAGATCACATGGAAGGTATCTTCCGGCAGGGTGTTGCCAAACTTGCGGGTGATCTCGCTGCCAAAAATCGTGCCGAACGCGCGGTCAGTGTTGCCAACTTCCAGTTCAACGGTCATCGGCTTGGGCTCTGCCATGTCAAAGCTCTTCTTGAACTTCTTCATCAGCACGCGCATATCCGGCGTTTTTTCCAGGCCGAAGTTGTAAACATCCTTGGCGTTGAAGTGTACGCTGCTGTTTTCCACCAGCGGGTTTTTCAACAGGGCAGTCAGGTCCATCTCGCTTGCGCGGGAACCAGCCGGGGCATCCTTGACTTTCAGCAGGTCGGTGCGGCCCACCAGTTCATCCACGGTATGCACGCCCAGGCGGGCCATGTATTCGCGCAGATCCTCGGCCATAAAGCGCATAAAGTTGATGATGTATTCCGGCTTGCCCTTAAAGCGCTTGCGCAGCTCGGGGTTCTGGGTGCAGATGCCCATGGGGCAGGTATCCAGGTTGCACACGCGCATCATCACGCAGCCCATGGCAACCAGCGGGCCGGTGCCAAAGCCGAACTCTTCAGCGCCCAGCATGGCGGCAATGGCCACATCGCGGCCGCTCATCAGCTTGCTGTCGGCTTCAATGCGCACGCGGGAGCGCAGGCCGTTCATGATCAGGCTCTGGTGTGCTTCGGCAAGGCCCAGCTCCCACGGCAGGCCGGCATTGTGGATGGAGTTGCGCGGTGCAGCGCCGGTACCGCCGTCAAAACCGGAAATCAAAATCACTTCGGCGCCGGCCTTGGCAACGCCGGCGGCAATGGTGCCAACACCGGCTTCGCTGACCAGCTTGACGTTGATGGCAGCCTTGCGGTTGGAGCATTTCAGGTCATAGATCAGCTGGGCCAGGTCCTCAATGGAGTAGATATCATGGTGCGGCGGGGGAGAGATCAGGCCCACGCCGGTGGTGGAGTGGCGGGTCTTGGCAACCCAGGGGTAAACCTTGCCGCCGGGCAGCTGGCCGCCCTCGCCGGGCTTGGCGCCCTGTGCCATCTTGATCTGAATCTCACTGGCAGAAACCAGATACTTGCTGGTCACGCCAAAACGGGCGGATGCCACCTGCTTGATGGCGCTGTTGCGCTCGGTGCCAAAACGGTCTTCGGCTTCGCCGCCTTCGCCGGTGTTGCTCTTGCCGCCGATGCGGTTCATGGCAACGGCCATGCACTCGTGGGCTTCCTCAGAAAGGGCGCCATAGCTCATGGCAGCGGTCTTGAAGCGGTGTACGATGGAATCCACACTTTCCACTTCGTCCAGCGGGATACCGGCGTCAGGATAATTGAAGTCCAGCAGGCTGCGCAGGTGCATGGCATCGCCGCCCTCGGCGTTCACGGCATCGGTATAAGCCTTGAACTTGTTGTAATCGCCGGTCCAGCAGGCCTGCTGCAGCAGGTGGATGGTCAGCGGGTTGTACAGATGATCTTCGGCCAGCTTGCCGCTGCGGAGCTTGTGCTCGCCCAGGCTGGTCAGCTCCATGCTGATATCCAGGCCCAGAGGGTCGAATGCCTGCTTGTGGCGGGCTTCCAGGTCGTTCTGGATGTCGCGGATGGTAATGCCGCCCACACGGCTGACGGTGTTGGTAAAGTACTTATCCACTACCTCGTTGCTCAGACCCAGCGCTTCAAAAATCTGGCTGCCCTGGTAGGACTGGATGGTGGAAATGCCCATCTTGGAGGCAATCTTGACGATGCCGGCCAGAACGGCTTTATTGTAGTCGTTCACGGCGGCATAGTAATCTTTGTCCAGCAGGCCCTCATTGATCAGCTCGCCGATAGTCTCCTGTGCCAGATAGGGGTTGATGGCGCAGGCACCGTAGCCCAGCAGGGTGGCAAAATCATGAACCTTGCGGGGCTCACCGCTTTCCAGGATCAGGGCCATGGCGGTGCGCTTGCGGGTACGAACCAGGTACTTGGAAACTGCGCCCACAGCCAGAAGGCTGGGGATGGCGACATGGTACTCATCAATTTCGCGGTCAGACAAAATCAGGATGTTGGCACCATCGCGGTAGGCGCGGTCCACATCAACGAACAGGCGGTCAATGGCCTTTTCCAGGTCGGTGTTCTTATAGTAGCAGATGGAGATGGTTTCCACCTTAAAGCCGGGAACCTTCATGGCCTTGATCTTCATCAGGTCGGTTTCGGTCAAAATGGGGTTGGTGATTTTCAGCACCTTGCAGTTCTCTGCGTCCTCTTCCAACAGGTTGCCCTGTGCGCCAACGTATACGGTGGTGGAGGTCACAACCTTCTCGCGAAGGGCGTCGATGGGCGGGTTGGTGACCTGGGCAAACATCTGCTTAAAATATTCAAACAGCGGGGGATGGGTGTGGCTCAAAACGGCCAGCGGGGTATCGCTGCCCATGGCACCGGCAGGCTCTGCGCCGTTCTTTGCCATCGGCAGGATCATGGTGGAAACATCCTCATACTGGTAGCCGAATGCCTTCTGCAGCCGCACCAGCTCGTCATGCTCGTGGCTGGGTACGCGCTCGTTGGGGATCTTCAGCTCGGCCAGGTTGACCAGGTTGCGGTCCAGCCATTCGCCGTAAGGCTCGCGGCTGGCGTAATCGGCTTTCAGGCTTTCATCGTCCACCAGCTCACCCCTGGCGGTATCCACCAACAGCATTTTGCCGGGGCGCAGGCGGTCCTTGCGCACGATTTCTTCGGCGGGAATATCCAGCACGCCGACCTCACTGGAAAGGATCAGGCGGCCGTCTTTGGTGATATAGTAGCGGCTGGGGCGCAGACCGTTGCGATCCAGCACCGCGCCCATCACATCGCCGTCACTGAACAGGATGGAAGCGGGGCCGTCCCACGGTTCCAGCATAGTGGCGTAATACTGATAGAACGCACGCTTTTTGGGGTCCATACTATGGTTGTTTTCCCACGGTTCGGGGATAGTGACCATAACAGCCAGCGGCAGCTCCATGCCGTTCATAACCATAAACTCCAGCGTGTTATCCAGCATGGCGGAGTCGGAACCACCCTGGTTCACAATGGGCAGAACCTTGGTCATATCCTCTTTCAGGTAGTTGGAACCAATGGTTTCCTCGCGGGCCAGCATGGTATCCACGTTGCCGCGGATGGTGTTGATCTCGCCGTTATGCAGGATAAAGCGGTTGGGGTGGGCGCGGTTCCAGCTGGGTGCCGTGTTGGTAGAAAAACGGCTGTGCACCATGCCGATGGCAGATTCATAATCTTCGCTCTGCAAATCGGGATAGAACAGGCGCAGTTCTTTAACCAGGAACATGCCCTTGTACACAATGGTGCGGCTGGAAAGACTGCACACATAAGTATCCTGGCTGGACTGTTCAAACACGCGGCGGGCAACATAAAGCTTGCGGTCAAAGTCAATGCCGGGCTTTACGCGGGCCGGGCGTTCCACAAATGCCTGCCAGATGCTGGGCATGCAGGAACGTGCCTTGTGGCCCAAAATTTCCGGGCAGGTGGGCACTTCGCGCCAGCCAAGGAAGTTGAGCCCCTCTTTTTTGCAGATGATCTCAAACAGCTTTTTGTCCTGGTTGCGGTTCAACTCTTCCTGTGGGAAAAAGAACATGCCAATGCCGTAGTCACGCTCGTTGCCCAGCGTAATGCCGGCTTCTTCGGCAGCTTTTTTGAAGAACTTGTGGCCGATCTGCAGCAGGATACCGACACCATCGCCGGTTTTGCCTTCGGCATCCTTACCGGCACGGTGTTCCAGGTGCTCCACGATCTGCAAAGCATCGTCGATCGTTTTGTGGGTTTTGCGGCCCTTGATATCCACAACTGCACCAATGCCGCAGTTATCATGTTCAAACCGCGGATCATACAGCCCGGCGGGGGCCTTGCGCTCTGTAAAGTTTTCCATCCGTTTTTTGCTCCTTCCCGTAATTTCCTGCGGGGCCGGGCGGGAACGCACATTTCCCACCCTGGCATAGATACGAAAAAAGACGTTCCCCAACGGGTACACTAACCCGTTTGTGGGAACGTCTTTGTTCTTATATGTACTATACCACACCAGTAGGGGAATGGCAATCATCAAGCAAAAGATTTTTATGAAATTAACGCAAAAACCTTATTTGCTTTGCTTTGCAAGAACCAAACTTAATAAAATTAAGCTGCGGCAATAACTGCCGGGCAAAGCGGTGTGTTATTTGCCGTTTGCAGCCTGCTGCTCTTTCAAAACAGCCAGGATCTCGGTCAGCAGCTCCTCCTGCGTCGGGGCCTTAGGGGCTTCCGGCTCGGCGGGCTTTTCTTCTTCATGCTTGCCCAGGTCCATGAGCTTGTTCATGGCTTTCAGCATACAGAACAGAACGAATGCCAGAATGATAAAGTTAATGACGGCAGAGATGAATGCACCGATGCCCAGGTTGATGTCAAACGGCAGGTGCAGCACAACATCACTGAAATCTGTCTGGAACAAAATGCCAATGATGGGGTTAATGATGTTGTCCGTCAAAGAAGTGACCAGCGTGGAGAATGCGCCGCCGATGAGAACACCGATGGCCATGTCCATCATGTTACCTTTCAGGGCAAAAGCTTTGAACTCTTCCAGAAACTTTTTCATAATGTGTTTCCTCCTGCATGGATAATCTTTTCAGGGCCATGCCCCACACAGGCTGCAAACGGGGCATGGGGCCCGGATACCAAAATAAAAAGTTACTTCAGCAGCTTGGCTACAGCGTCTGCTGCGCCGTCCAGATAATCCCCGGCAAAGGTTTCAATCATGCCAGCGTCCGCCTCTTTGGCAAATTCGGGGTTCAGCGGCATTTTGGCCAGCACGGGCAGGTGGTACTTCTTGCCGGTCTCGTCCACATGGCTGTCGCCAAACACGTTGATATGCTTGCCGCAGTCCGGGCAGAGAACATAGCTCATGTTCTCCACAATGCCAAGGATGGGAACCTTCATCATTTCGGCCATCTGCACAGCCTTGCCAACGATCATGCCGACCAGCTCCTGCGGACTGGATACAATAATGATGCCGTCTACCGGCAGGGTCTGGAACACGGTCAGCGGCACATCGCCGGTTCCCGGAGGCATATCGACAAACAAAAAGTCAACGTCGTCCCAGATCACTTCCTGCCAGAACTGCTTGACCGCACCGGCAATCACGGGGCCGCGCCACACAACGGGGGCTTCCTCATCTTCCAGCAGCAGGTTGATGGACATGATCTTGATGCCGGTGTGGCTTTCCACCGGGTTGATGCCGTCCTCGGTGCCCATGGCCGGGCCATGAACGCCGAACAATTTGGGGATGGAAGGGCCGGTAATGTCAGCATCCAGCACGCCGACCTTGTAGCCTTTGCGGCGCATGGAAACAGCCATCATGGCGCTGGTCATGCTTTTGCCAACGCCGCCCTTGCCGGAAACAACGCCGATCACTTTTTTGATGTGGCTTTTTGCGTGCGGCGGTTCATGCTGCGGCGCACGGCTGGAACAGTCAGCGTGGCAGTTGCTGCAATCGTGGGTACATGCTTCACTCATGTGGGTATAGCTCCTTTTATCTGTGCCGGGCGGGGCGCTGCAACTGCCCCGCTTCGGCACCGTTCTCCATTTTGCGGCATGAGCCGCACTTTATTAGTGTACCGCGTCAGAGCACAAAATGCAAGTGCTATCAAAACGAATAGCACGCCAAACCAGCAAAAATGTCCGAATTGTATGGGTGATACTTCTTCATAGAACCCTGCCATAAACCGCAGCAATGCAGAATATACTGGCTTTATACGGGCAAAGGGGGCGGCAAAAACGGCACTGCGGGGGAAAACCTATCTGAAAAATGCAGCACTGCTGACAGTGGCGGGCTTTGCGCTGCGGGCGCTGGGCATGGTGTTCCGGGTGTTTGTGGCTGCGCGCCTGGGGCCGGAGGGTATGGGCCTGTATCAGCTGATCTTATCCGTCTATATGGTGTTTGTTTCGCTGGCTTCGGCGGGCATCAATGTGGCGTCCACACGGCTGGGTGCGCAGTGCCTGACCCGTGGGCGCGGCATGGCCCCGACGCTGCGCAGCCTTGCGGCAACAGCGGCCGTATTGGGCACCGCCGCCATGCTGGCGCAGCTGGCGCTGGCGGACCCTTTGGCCCGCTTTGCCCTGCATGATTCCCGCGCGGAGCTGGGGCTGTGTACGCTGGCCCCCAGCCTGCCGTTTATTGCGGCGGCCGGGGCGCTGCGGGGGTGCTTTTTGGCGCGGCGAAGGGTGGAACCGAATATCATTGCCCAACTGGTGGAGCAGACCGTGCGGATGGCCGTGGCCGCATTGGCACTGGTAAAGCTGGTCCACTGGGGCGCGGCTTACGCTTGCTGTGCGGTGCTCATCGGCAATACTGTCAGCGAGGCGGTCTCCTGCGGCATTATGGCGCTGTTTGCCCGGCAGGAACCGAGCTTCCGCCCATGCGCCGATGACCCGCCCCGCGGCTATACCAGCCGGGAGCTGTGGGAAATTGTGCTGCCCGTGACCGGCAGCCGGTTGGTGGCCAGCGTTTTGCAGGCAGGGGAAAGCGTGCTGATCCCCGCCTGTCTTGCCGCTTACCTTGGCACCCGCGCCGAAGCCGTGGCGCAGTATGGTTCCTTAAAAGGCATGGCACTGCCGCTTATCTTTTTTCCGTTCTCGGTGCTGGCGGCACTTTCCGGCCTGCTGATGCCGGAGATCACCCGTGCCCACACCGCCCGGGATACCGCTGCCCTGCGCCGCCTTGTGCGGCTTGCCATGGGGTTGACGGGTGGGTTCTCGCTGTTGGTGGGGGCCGCGCTGGTGCTGTTTGGCAAGGATGCCGCCATTTTGCTCTATCACGATGCCCAGGCGGGCCGCTATGTGCAGGTACTGGGCTTTGTGGCGCCCTTTATGTACCTGGAAAGCATGGTGGATGCGATCTTAAAAGGCATGGGGGAGCAGCTGGCGACCTTCCGCTATTCGGTGCTGGATTCCATTTTGCGCATTGCAGGCATTTTGTGGCTGATGCCGCAATACGGTATGCCGGGCTTTCTGGCGGTCATGACAGCCTCTAACCTGCTGACCTGCGGGCTGAATACGGGGAGAATGGTGAGGCAATTAAGGAGGGAGGAAGTCGGAACTGAGAGGGAAATTAGGAATTAGAAATGAGGAATTAGAAATTGGGCGGAGAGGAGACGGGAAAAATAAATAATAATGAATAATGGTGGCGGATCGCGGTGTGCCGCTCAGAAAATATTGGGTTTGTTATGTGTTGGAAACAGGCGGCAGATAATAGAACGCTCTGGAGAGTATTCTGTAGGGCGGGATGCCCTCATCCCGCCGGGGAGAAGCATAAAACATTTGCCGCAAGCGAACCCTGCTGCACTGCACACGGCAAATTTGCCTCAAACTTGTAAATCATCTGTAGGGGACGGCGTCTGCTGCCCCGTTGACGGGCCTGAAAATCACGACTCTTTTATTGGCGATATGAGCGGCTTTGCTTTGCAAACCAGGCAAGTTTTACGCCAAATCCAACAATGGCATATCCGGCAATATTTCGGAACGCTCAAAACCGTTCCCTATAAAATCACAAAAATCACCCCGCCGCGGGAAACTTCTGCCCCAACGGCGGGGTGGCTCTGCATTATATATTTTAGGCAATACCGCATAATTCTAAGTGCCGATACGGCGAGCGAGGTGCGGCAGATGCCAAGTCAAAAGCGCAGATAATACTGGATGCTGCAAAGGTGAGCGCCGCCAGTGGCGGAAACAGCGAACCGAAGCAGGGGCAGCGGTCGCAGAGTGCGAGGGGCTTTTGCCCCCGAAGCACGATGCGGGTACCGCAACCCGACATTATCGAGCATTTTGGCAACGCAGATGCCGTGCCGCAGCTGCCGGAGCGGTGCTTAAGCCGCAAGGCGGGAATTGTGCGGTGTTGCCTTTATATCGGAACAAAGCGGCATAACGTCCGCTTTTCCATCACAGCGTCTGCCCGCTGACCAGCCCGTTCCACAGGCGGTAATAAATGCCTTTCTTTGCCAGCAATTCCTCGTGGCGGCCCTCTTCCTCAATGCCGGATTTGCCCAACACCAGAATGCGGTCAGCGTTTTTGATGGTGGTCAGGCGGTGGGCAATCGTCAGCGTGGTGCGGCCCTTGGCCAGCTTATCCAGGCTTTGCCCAACCAGAATCTCACTCTCGTTGTCCAGCGCGCTTGTAGCTTCGTCCAGCAGCAGGATGGGCGGGTTCTTCAAAAATACCCGCGCAATGCTGATGCGCTGTTTCTGCCCGCCGGAAAGCTTGACCCCGCGTTCGCCTACATAGGTATCATACCCGTCTTTCAGCTCCCGCACAAAGCCATCAGCACCGGCCAGCCTGGCGGCGGCAATGATCTCCTCCCGCGTGGCACCCAGCTTGCCGTAAGCGATGTTTTCGGCCACCGTGCCGCTGAACAGGTAAACATCCTGCTGCACCACGCCAACGGCATTGCGCAGGCTGCTCAGGGTAACATGGCGGATGTCCTGCCCGTCAATCAAAATCTCGCCGCCGGTCACATCATAAAAGCGAGGGATCAGGTTGCACAGGGTGGTTTTGCCGCCGCCGGAAGGTCCAACCAGCGCCAGATTCTCGCCGGGGCGGATGTTCAGGTTTACATGACGCAGCACCTTGTTGTGGTCGTCCGGGTATTCAAAGCTCACATCGCGGAACTCAATGCCGCCTTTTTCCACCTGCAGCGATTTGGCGTCGGGGGCGTCAGTGATCTCAACGGGGGTATCGATAATGTCAAAAAAGCGCTCAATGCCGGTCACGCCGCGCTGGAACTGCTCGGCAAACTCCACAATGCGGCGGATGGTGGCAATCAGAGTGGAAACATACAGCACATAGGCAACCAGATCGCCAGCGCTGATGGTGCCATATACCAGCGAAAGGCCGCCTGCCACAATGACCACCAGATACATCAACCCGTCAAACAGCCGGGTGGAGGTATTGAACGCGGCCATGGCATGGTAGGTTTTCTTCTTGATGGTCTGGAACGCGGTGTTGCCCTGCTCGAACTTTTTGTTCTCTTCCTTTTCCGCGGCGAACGCCTTCACAACCCGCTGGCCCAGCAGGCTGTCCTCAATCGAAGCGTTCAGCTCACCGATCTGGAACCGCTGGCGGCGGAACGCGGCGCGAAGCTTCAGGTTCAGCTTGATGGATACAACCGCCATCAAGGGCACGCAGGCAAACACCACCAAAGTCAGCGGTACGCTGGCCCCGCACAGGATGATGAACGAAGCCGCAATTTTGATGCCCGCAACACGCTTGTCATCCGCCGTTGCCGGTCTTCCCCGCCGCATATCGGTCTCAATGTAAACGCCCATGATGTGGCCGGTGCCGGACATAAAATACTGTGCGGCACCATCAATCAGCCGCAAAATGAGATACAGCAGGGCGAGCTTTAACACCGCATCAACCGTCAGCACAATGCCGGGATCGGTGGCGGCGTTGGTTAGGTAGCTCATAATTTTAGGCAGCAGTATACGAGGTGGAAGATGCCTCGCCCAGAAGAATCACCTGCGTTTTATCGCATCAGGAACTCGAAGAAACCGGCGGATCAGCGCCGGGGCGGCGTAGGTGTGGCTGCAGTCATTCATAAGCAATTCCTTCATTTCAAAAAATCATTTATTCGCATCCGGCATTGGGAACCTCGGTAATGAATCCAACCGTCCTGCTTCATACGTAGGCGCATGCCGTTCCGTTTCTTTCCAGTTATGCCCGGTTCGGGCACGCGTAATCGGTGTTCCTCGCCGCAGCTATCGCACTGGTGTGACAACAGGTTCCGGCGTCTGGGTAACTGCCGGTGGCCATTGTCTCGCTGACCAACTGGTCGGCGTTGCATGTGCACGATTCTGGGCGCTTTTTCTGATGTAGCCGCAGCGCTTGCAGGTGTACACAATGGCATCGCTGTAGGTAGTGCCCTCGTCCCAGTCATGACCCAGGGCGTAGGTTGTTTCCTCAATGATCTCACCGCAGATGGTGCACTTGACTTTTACGGTGCCGTATTCCAAACAGGTGGGCTCAATGCGGGTATCCTTTACTTCCACAAATTCATGTTCGTGTTCGTCGGCGGTAAAGTGGGCCGTCAGCACCACACCGCCCGCGTTGGCGTCGCTGGGCATCGTAAAGCTGAGGGTCTCGCTGCTGTAGCTGGCCCCGGTGACGCCGTCCATCCCGCAAATACAAAGCCGTCGTCAGGCACAGCCGTCACAGCCGAAGCCGTCGTACCTTTTTTGACCAGCTGACTGGCCGAGCCGGAAATTTTGCCACCGTTGTGGCCACAAATTCCAGCGGTACCTTAGCGCCGCGCACGGCGATGGGGTCCTGGGAAATCAGGTTTACCGGCGGGCCAACCGGGGTGGGAATGTTCCCCAGCGGCTGCGGGCGGCGGTCCTGCGTGACGTAAGCGTGGGTGCGCACATAAGTAAAATAGGCAGTGACAGCCGTCTTAGAAAGATGCACCCCGTCCGAAAGGGTATAGTCCTTTTTAGCCCAGCCGGTGGCGTCATCCCGCAGCACTTCGGCGGTGTTCAGGAAATTTGTAGCCGTCCTCCTCGCACATCTGGATCAGCGCTGCGTTGTAGGCATCTACCTGGGTCATGGTCAGGTTGGTGTTGTCCCGCTGCTGGTCCAGCGGGGGAATGGCGCTGACGATGATGTCGCAGTAGGGCCAGGCCGTTTCAATGGCTTTCAGTCCCTTTAAATAAGTAGAGATAAACGATGTTGCATCGGTGGACGACCCGCCCAGATTGTTGGTGCCATAGCAGATGATGATGCGTTTGGGCTTCAGCATCGCCACGGCGTCCGGCACCGTGTACATGGTGGACGAGCCGCTGAACTGCTCGCACTTCAGCGTGGTGATGGCCCCTGCCCCCATGCTGACCACGCCGATGTTGTTGGCCAGCGTGGTAAAGGCCGTGCCGGTCTCATCAGCGTACATCAGGTAACGCGCGGTGTTGGAGTCACCGATAAAAAGCGTCTCATCGATATAACTGCGCCCGGCAGCCTCGGTCTTGGGCAGCACCGTGCCCACCGTCACCGAGGCTGGCAGCGCCTCCACCGGGTTTGGTGTGGCAGCGGTTTCGTCCGTTGCGGCGGATTCGGCTGTCTCCGCCGTAGCGGCAACGGTATCCACAGGTTTCTTGCAGCCCGTCAGAAGCATCGCCAGGGCCAGCACACCGGCCAACGCGGCAGTACACTTCATCACGACAACACCCCTTTATATAACTAAAATTCAGTACCTATCATACAGTATTTTGCGGTAACAAGCAAGAGATTTTCGAACAACAGGTTGTAAAATCTGCCAAAAATGCACCCTTACCGGCAGTAGAAAAAGAAATGCCCCGCCAGTACCACCGGTGCGTTCACAACCGCACTGCCGCCTGCTATAATAAAGTCACAGGGCCCACAAATGATAAAGGAGCAAACAAGCTATGGAGATCAAACTTGCCGAATCCATCCGCACTTTCCGCAAAGAGCGCAGCCTGACCCAGGAGCAGTTGGCCGAAGTGCTGGGTGTCACCGTGGGTGCCGTCTACAAATGGGAAGCAGGCCTGTCCACGCCGGAACTGCCGCTGATCGTGGAAATGGCCGACTTTTTCGATACGTCTATCGATGTCCTGCTGGGCTACATCTTAAAGGACAACCGCATCGATGCCACCGCCCGGCGCCTGCGGCACTGCCAGCGCGTCAAGGACTTGAACGGTCTGGAAGAAGCCGAAAAGGCACTGAAAAAGTATCCCAATTCGTTTATCATCGTCTACCGCAGTGCCATGCTGTATCAGGCACTTGGGCTGTACAAACGGGACAACGCCAAACTGCGCCGCGCCCTGGAACTGCTGGAAAAAGCCCGTCCGCTTCTGCACCAGAATACCAACCCCCGCATCAGCGAGCAAACGCTCTACGTTGCTATGGCGGAAATCAGCCAGGACTTGGAGGATGACGAACGCGCTCTGGAGCTTTTCCGGCAGCACAACACCGACGGCCTCTATAGCGACTGCATCGGCATGATTCTGGCCAAGGATGCCAAGCGCGCCCAGGAGGCCCTGCCGTACCTGTCCGAATCCCTGCTCATCCACGAGGCTGCGCTGGTGCGCACCGTGATGGGCTACCTGAATCTATTCCTGAACAGCCGCGACTATACCCAGGCCCAGGCATTGCTTGCCTGGGCGCTGCCGATCTTCACCGCCATGCCCCGCCCGGAATGCACCAGCTTTATGGATAAGATCAACTCGGTCTTTTACCTGTTCCAGGTGCACGTCCTGCTCAAAACCGGCCAACCGGAGGAAGCCAGAACATCCGCCGAGGAAGCCCACCGCCTGGCCGTGCGGTTTGATGCCGCGCCCAGCTACGCCGCCGATACCATCCGCTTTGCCATGCCCGGCGAGGACTCCACCGTCAACGACGACCTGGGGGAGACCGCCGCCCAGGCCGCCCAGAACGCCCTGAAGCAGATGGATGACCCGCAGACGACCGCCCTCTGGCAGGAGATGTGCGATGCCCGCTGATACCATCAACCGCCAACTGCGCGGGTCATTCTATCGCCGAAACCGGCTGGCGTTTGCGCTGGCTGCTGCCGGGGCGTTGATGGGGGCTGTGCTCAACCTCATAATCTCCTGGCTGATGCAGCAGCTCATCGATACAGCTGCCGGTACGTCGGGGGCACTGCCTTTCCGCATCCTTGTCCGGGCCTGCGGTGGGTTCTTCCTTTTGCTTTTCTGCGGTTCGGCACTTGTCTACTGCGCAAAGCCGCGCTTTCTGGCCACGGCTATGGAGCAGTACAAAAACTGCGCCGTGACCCAACTGATGCAAAAAAGCGTGCCGGATTTCCAGCGCCGGTCCTCCGCCGCCTACCTCTCGGCCCTGACCAACGACGCCGCCGCCATCGAAGCCGACTACCTGACCCAGCAGTTTACCCTCATTCAAAAGCTGTTCTGCTTCGCCGGGGCGCTGGCTCTGATGCTGACCTATTCGCTGCCTTTAACGCTGGCAGCCATTGTGTTGTCGATGCTGCCTTTTGCCGTGTCGATGGCGGCAGGGAACAGGCTCTCGGATGCCGCTTGCCGGGTCTCGGACCGTAACCGGGATTTTACGGCGTTTTTGTCGGATTACTTAAACGGCTTTCCCGTCATCCGCAGTTTCCGCGCCGAGGATGAGATCAATCAGCGCTTTGCCTCCGAGAATCACCGCTTAGAGCAGCAGAAATGCACCCGCCTGAAGCTGCAAACGCTGCTGGAGTCCGCCGGTTCTTTTACCGGCATCACGGCGCAGCTGGGTATCTTTCTGCTGGGTACCTGGCTGGCGCTTACCGGCCGGGGCGTCACGCCCGGCGTCGTCATCGCCTTTGTCAATTTGATGAACTTCATCATCGAGCCTATCGCCGCATTGCCCGGCCTGCTGGCCGCACGCAAGGCCGCGCTGGCCCTGGTGCAAAAGCTGGGCGACAGCCTGGCGGGGCAAACAGCGCAGCCGGGCGGCCAACCCTTGCCGCAGCTGATGCAGCAAATCGAATTGGAGCATGCCGGCTACCGCTACACACCAGGCAAGCCTGTACTGCAGGACCTTTCCGCCACGCTGAAAGCAGGCAAAGCCTATGCGGTGGTCGGTGCCAGCGGCGGCGGAAAATCCACGCTGCTGCGCCTGCTGCACATCCCGGACGACAACACCAGCGGTCAGGTGCTTTTTGACGGCATCGACATCCGCCGCCTTGCGCCCGAATCGCTGAACGGCCTTGTCTCCGTCGTCCAGCAGAACGTGTTTGTCTTTAACGCCTCCATCCTGGATAATATTACGATGTTCCGTGTTTTCCCGCAGGAGACCCTGGATGAGGTCATCCGCCGCGCCCACCTGGAAGAACTCGTAGCCCGGCGCGGCCTGGATGCCCTTTGCGGCGAAGGCGGGTGTGAGCTTTCCGGCGGCGAAAAGCAGCGCATTGCCATTGCTCGTGCACTGCTCAAACAATCGTCCATCCTGCTGGCGGACGAAGCCACCGCCGCGCTGGACGCCCAGACCGCCCACGAGATCACGCAGGACATTCTGTCCCTCACCGGCATCACCCGCGTGGTGGTGACCCACCGGCTGGAGGCCTCACTGCTGGAATGTTATGATGAAATTCTTGTCTTAAAAGACGGCCGCATCGCCGAGACCGGCACCTTTGCCGAGCTGGTGCAGCACGGCGGCTATTTCAGTGCCATGTACAAGCTGGCGCATTGACACCGCCGCCTGAAGCGGGTATCTTATACCTAGAAAGGGGATGCCGCCATGCGCAAAGTACTGCACGAGGACCTGATTTACGAGATTTTGGCCGCCGTAGGGGAGATACCCCGCGGCAAGGTGGCCAGCTACGGTCAGATTGCCCGCCTGATCGGCCGTGACAACAATGCGCGGCTGGTAGGCAATGTCCTCAGCCATGCCGAGCTGTACGGCAGCTACCCCTGCCACCGCGTAGTCAACCACGCCGGCCGCCCCGCCCCCAATTGGCCCGAACAACAGCACTTGTTGGAACGGGAAGGCATCCAATTCAAACCCAACGGGTGCGTGGATATGAAACGATTCCGGTGGGAGTGCTGACCCATGGGCATTTGCATTATTTCCCGGTTTGCGTTTGCGGGTCGATTTACAGGGGGCGGCGTCCCTGTAACCCTGTCTGCCTTGCATTATCCCCCTATGAAACGGTGCAGCGCCGCCGCCCTGTTCGAATCATCTCCATGTCAGCATAAAAAGCAGACCCCTTGCCGGGACACGGCAAGGGGCCTGTTTTTTTATGGACCTGGAGGGATTCGAACCCTTGACCTCTCGGATGCGAACCGAACGCTCTCCCAACTGAGCTACAGGCCCATATATTCGGATGACTTATTTATTTTATGCCTTTGCCCACAAATTGTCAAGGGATTTCGCGCAAAATCTTGTTTTACAGCGGTGCAGCCCGCCAAAAACTGTTTTTGTTTTCCGCTCAGGTACAAAAACAAGGTTTTCTCTGTATTTTCGCCTTGCCCTTGCAATAAAAACTGCAATACGGTATACTATGCAAATACAGGAGGGATCACCATGCGTTTATTTGATGTCCTCGGCCCGGTCATGACGGGACCGTCCAGCAGCCATACGGCCGGTGCGGTTCGCATTGGCAGTACGGCACGCCGCCTGCTGGGGGAGCAGCCCGCCCAGGCGGAGATCCTACTCTACGGCAGCTTTGCCGCCACCGGCCGCGGCCATGGCACCGACCGTGCCCTCGTGGCCGGTCTTTTGGGCATGCAGCCCGATGATGACCGCATCCCCAACAGCTTCGCCCTGGCCAAGGCCAGCGGCCTGCACTATAAAATCGGCTCCATCAACCTGCGCGGCGCCCATCCCAACACGGCGGTACTGCGGCTGGTCGGCGTATCAGGCCGCAAGCTGGAGGTCGTCGGCGCGTCCATCGGCGGCGGGCGCATCAACATCTGCCAGATCGACGGCATTACCACCAACTTTGGCGGCGACCACAACACCCTGATCGTTCACAATCAGGATACCCCCGGTCACGTGGCCACCGTGTCCGAATGCCTGAGCGCCCACGGCGTCAACATTGCCACCATGCAGCTCTACCGTTCCGCCGCCGGGGGCTATGCCGTAATGGTGCTGGAATGTGACGAGCCTATCCCCGAAGAAATTGCCGGGGAACTGCGCAGCCAGCCCGGCATCGTCAAAGTTACCATTTTAAATTTGTAAGGGGGCATCTGTATGTCATTCTCCTCCATCCGCGAAATGCTGCAAGCCTGCCAGGAGTCCCGGCAGCCCCTGTACGAAGTAATTTTGGAAAGCGACCTGGCCGAAAGCGGCCTGACCCGCGCCGAAAGCGAGGCCGAGATGCACCGCCTCTGGTCGGTCATGCGCGCCACCAGCGACGGCTACTGCGGTGCTGACCGCTCGATGAGCGGCTTTGTCGGCGGCGATGCAGCCAAGGTGGAGCAAGCTGCCGCCCGAGGGACACTCTACGCCAGCGGCTACTTTGCGTCCGTCATGGCCGAGGCCCTCAAAACCGCCGAGTGCAACGCCTGCATGAAGCGTATCGTAGCTGCACCCACCGCAGGCAGCTGCGGCGTTCTGCCTGCGGTGCTGCTGCCGCTCTGGCGCACCGGCGCGGCTGATGAAGAAGCTGTCTGCCGCGCCTTGTATGTCGCCGCCGGTTTCGGCCAGGTGGTCGCCAGCCGCGCCACCTTAGCAGGGGCCGAGGGCGGCTGCCAGGCCGAGGTCGGCGCTGCCAGCGCCATGGCAGCCGCCGCCCTCGTCGACTTAAAGGGCGGCACGGCCGAGCAGTGTGCCGAAGCCTTCGCCATGGCGCTGACCAACCTGGAGGGCCTTGTGTGTGACCCCGTGGCCGGGCTGGTGGAAATTCCCTGCATCAAGCGCAATGTGATCGGGGCCATGAACGCAGTCTCCTGCGCGGACATGGCGCTGGCCGGGGTCGTCGGCCACATCCCCGCCGATGAAGTCATCGATGCCATGGCCGAAGTCGGCAACGCCATGAGCAAGGACCTGCGGGAGACCGGCATCGGCGGCCTGGCAGGCACCCCCACCGGCTGCAAAATTGCCGAGATCGTCACCATGAGCGCCGACACCGAAGAGAAAGATTAACACCTCCAGGCGGTACTGCACAATTTTTGCTGCAAAGGCATTAGGATTTGTGCGGTACTGCCTTTTACTTTTTTCCGCTTTGTGTTATACTAGTACAAACGTAAATTTATAGGAGGATTCCTTTATGAATGATCCGCGTTGGGCGTCCATCGACGCCTTTGCCGAAGAAAACCGCGACAACATCCTGCGGGACATCACCCGTCTGGTGGCCGTTCCCAGTGTCGAGGGCGAAGCTGCCCCCGGTGCCCCGTTCGGCCCCGGCCCCAAGGCCGCGCTGGCCAAGGCACTGGAAATTGCCGAGGAACTGGGCCTTTCCACCTGCAACGCCGACAGCTACATCGGCTGGGCGCAGACCGGCCCCATTGCAGACGGCCAGAAGTATCTGGCCACCATCACCCACACCGACGTTGTGCCCGAGGGCAACGGCTGGGATGCTGACCCCTACACCGTGCGCGTGCGGGATGGCTGGCTGCTGGGCCGCGGCGTGGCCGACGACAAAGGGCCCAGCATTTTGTGCCTGTATGCCCTGAAATACCTGAAAGACAACGGCGTGCAGCTGAAGTACCCCGTCCGCGCCCTGCTGGGTGCCAACGAGGAGACCAACATGCACGATGTGGACTACTACGCCGAGCATTACCCTATGCCCGCTTTCTGCTTCACTCCGGACGCCGAGTTCCCGGTATGCAACGGCGAGAAGGGCGGCTTCAACGGCGAGATCGTCAGCCCCAAGCTGGACGGCATCATCACCGCCTTTGAGGGCGGCGTGGCTCACAACGCCGTGCCGGACCGGCGATCAGGTCTGTGTTGGTACGCTCATCGGCAAAGCCGGCGGCTTTGTCAGTGCCAATGTCTATTCCTATGCGGTCAGCTTCGGCCCCGAGCACCGACCTGCCCCTGCCGGAATTCGCCGGTCCCATGCACGGTGCCAACGAGGGCGCCAACTTCGATAAGCTGATCGAAGCTCTGAAGATCTATATCCTCGCAGCGTTTCGGGCACAGTTGAGGGCGTTGCACCGTTCCGCATGGTCAACGGTTCTACCTGCCAGGCGGTTGCGATTGCAGCCGATGGCCAGCAGACGGTTGACCCGGCCTGTGTGCCGCCGGTTGTGACCGATAAAAAGAGCCTGATGGCAGCTGTGCAGGCCTGCGGTCTGGTTGGCCTTGGCGGCGCCGGTTTCCCGACGCATGTCAAGCTGGCAGCAGAGGGCATTGATACCCTGCTGATCAACGCAGCTGAGTGTGAGCCGTATCTGTCCACGGATACGCGCGAGATGCTGGAATGCAGTGATACGATCCTTTCCGGCATTACTGCCGTCATGAAGTATTGCAACATTCCCAACTGCATCATCGGCATTGAACGAAACAAGCCAGAGTGCATTGATCTGATGTGCTCCCTGGTGCGCGATATGCAGGGCGTTTCGGTCAAGCCGCTGCCCATGCGCTACCCGCAGGGCGCTGAAAAAACGCTGGTTGAAACCTGCACCGGCCGCGAAGTGCCGCAGATCGGTCCTTCCGGCAAACCGGGCCTGCCTGCAGACGTACATTGTATCATAATGAACGTGACCAGCGTTTCTACCTTGGGCAAGTTCCTGAAGACCGGTGTGCCCCTGACCACCAAGCGCGTTACCGTGGAAGGCGATGCCATTGCCAAGCCGCAGAACATTGAAGTGCCCATCGGCACTCTGTACCGCGATGTGATCGAAGCATGCGGCGGCATTAAGCCGGATGTTGAGCTGGGCAAGATCATCTTTGGCGGCCCCATGATGGGCGGTGCTTCGCCGAGCGCTGATTACCCGGTATTGAAGCAGAACAACGGCCTGCTGCTGTTCAGCCGCAAAATGGCCACCCTGCCGGAGCCTGACCCCTGTATCCGCTGCGGGCGCTGCATTGCCGCCTGCCCCATGGGTTTGGAACCGGTCGAAATTCTGGAAAACTTTGCCGAAAAAGATTTTGATGCGCTGAAAGCACGCTGCGTGGATCTGTGCGTGGCCTGCGGCAGCTGCACCTTTGCCTGCCCGGCCAAGCGCCCTGTGGCCCAGAACATGGGCCTGGCAAAGGCCTGGTACATGGGCGAACTGCGCAAAGGAGGAAAATAAGGAATGGATGATCGTCTGATCGTAACCGCTTCGCCCCATATCCGGGACAATGCGACCACCCGCGGCCTGATGGGCAACGTGCTGATCGCGCTGGTACCCAGCATTGTGGCGTCGGGGCTGATTTTTGGCATGCGTGCGATCCTGCTGACCGCAGTGACTACCCTTGCCTGTGTTGTTTTTGAGTACCTGTACTGCAAGCTGATGCACAAGCCCAACCCGGTGGGGGATCTTTCTGCCTGCGTTACCGGCGTGATCTTGGCTTTGAACATGCCGGTCAGCATGCCGCTGTGGATTGCCATTGTGGGCGCACTGGTTGCTATTGTTATCATCAAGCAGCTGTTCGGCGGTCTGGGCTATAACTTTGCTAACCCTGCGCTGGTTGGCCGTATTGTGCTGTTCCTGGGCTTTACCTCCCGCATGACGGCTTACGTTTACCCGGATATGTCAGTGGACGCCCTGGCATCCGCTACCCCGTTGAACGCAGCCGTTGACCTGCACAGCGTCAGCTTTGTGGATATGTTGCTGGGCATCCATGGCGGCATGATGGGCGAAACCTGTGTGATCGCCATCCTGCTGGGCCTGGCTTATCTGCTGTTTACCCACACCATCGAGTTCACCATCCCGGCTTCCATCGTTGGCACTATGTATGTTCTGACCCTGCTGGCTACCCGTGACCCGTACATTGCCCTGCTGGACTGCATGTCCGGCGGCCTGCTGTTCGGCGCCGTGTTCATGGCGACCGACTATGTGACCAGCCCGTTCACCACCAAGGGCAAGCTGTTCTATGGCGTGTTCATCGGTCTGGTCACCTTCCTGATCCGTAACTTTGCCAGCATGAACGAAGGCATGAGCTTCGCCATCCTGCTGGGTAACCTGATGACCCCGTGGTTCAACGCCTGGGGCCACCAGACCCCGCTGGGCTACAAAAAGCCCCAGAAAGCTGCGAAAGGGGGAAAAGAATAATGGCTGAAAACAATGCAAAGGCTCCGGAACAGGAATCCAACTTTAAGGCACTGGTTCTTCCGGTCATTGTTCTGGTTGTGATCTGCCTGGTCTGCAGCGCGCTGCTGGCTGTGCTGAACAACGCAACCGCACCCATCATTGAAGCCAACACCAAGGCTGAGACCCTGGCGGCTTATCTGTCCGTTCTGCCGGAAGGCACCACGGCGGATGATCTGCAGGATGTTACTGTTACCACCGCCAATGTGACCGGCGCAGTTAAGACCGCAGACGGCATGGCTGTTGTGCAGTCCACCGCAGCAGGCTACAGCGGCAACTTGGTTACCGTGTACGCTGCATTTGATACCACCGGCACCCTGACCGCTCTGTCTGTGGATGCTTCCACCCAGACCACCGGTATCGGTTCCAAGACGGGCGAAGAGAGCTTCTACGGCGGTTATGTCGGCTGGAGTGCTTCCCAGCAGGTAGAGATTGGCAACCCCGTTGATGCAATCGGCGGCGCTACCATCTCTTCCCGTGCAGTTGTCAGCGCCATCAACAGCGCAATCGACTGCTACAATAATGAAATTGCGGGGGTGGCTTAAAATGGCTGAAAAACAAAGCAAATGGCGCATTTTTACCGCCGGCATCATCCGCGAAAACCCGGTTCTGCGCCTGGTTCTGGGCTGCTGTTCGGCACTGGCTGTTACCACCACGGTATCCGGCGCTTTGGGCATGGGCCTGGCCATGACGTTCGTTCTGGTTTGCTCTAACATCGTTATTTCGGCACTGCGCAAGGTCATTCCGGCCAAAGTGCATCTGCCGTGCTACATTGTTATCATTGCAACCTTCGTTACCATCGTTCAGATGGTACTGCAGGCTTATGTGCCCGCACTGTACAAATCTTTGGGCGTGTTCCTGGCCTTGATCGTTGTCAACTGTATCATTTTGGGCCGTGCCGAGATGTTTGCCTGCAAGAACAGCGTTGTGGATTCTGCACTGGATGGCCTGGGCATGGGCTGCGGCTACATCCTGACCATGCTGCTCATGTCCTCTGTGCGTGAGATTTTGGGCAACGGCACCTGGATGGGAATTACCATCATCCCGGAAAGCATTGACCGCATGAGCCTGATGAACCAGGCCCCCGGCGGTTTCTTCGTGTTCGGCTGCCTGATGGCATTGTGTGTGTACATTGAAAAGAAGCTGAACAAGCCCATTGAGCGCAAAACCTGCGGCGATGTGATGCTGGAAGAAATCGACAAAGCAAAAACCGAGGAAGGGGGTGCTAAGGAATGAGCCAGACTGTTGCAACCTTTGCTACCATCTTCTTTAGCATGATCCTTGTTAATAACTATGTTCTGGTCCAGTTCCTTGGCATCTGCCCGTTCCTGGGCGTTTCCAAAAAGCTGGATTCCTCCGTTGGTATGGGCGCGGCTGTTATTGCAGTCATGGTGATCGCAACCGCTGTTACCTTCCCGCTGCAGATCTTTTTGCTGGATGCCAACGGCCTGGGCTATATGCAGACGGTCATCTTTATTCTGGTCATCGCTGTGTTGGTCCAGCTGATCGAAATTGTGCTGAAGCGTTACGTTCATGCACTGTATCAGTCCCTTGGCGTGTACCTGCCGCTGATCACCACCAACTGCTGTGTGTTGGGCGTGACCATCCTGGCTGTGCAGGATTACACCAAGGTTTATGAGGCACAGGGCTTTGGTATGGCTTATGCCGAGGCTTTGATCTGCGCCGCCGGTGCAGGTGTGGGCTTCCTGGTTGCCATGCTGCTGTTCTGCGGCGTTCGCCAGCGCGTGGAGCGCTCCAACCCGCCGGAAAGCTTTAAGGGCCTGCCTATCACGCTGGTGTCTGCTGCCATTACTGCCATGAGCTTTATGGGCTTTGGCGGTCTGGTAGAAAACATCATCGCCGCACTGATGTAAGGGGGAGAAATCGATGAATAGTATTGCCTTCGCCGTCATCGTGCTTGTTGTTCTGGGCTTGGCGGGCGGCATTATTCTGGTGCTGGCTTCCAAGTTTATGGCTGTGTACGAAGACCCGCGCATTGCGCAGATCACCGAATGCCTTGCAGGCGCACGACCAGACCGTTGTGATGGACACCGTTGACGCCCACTTCACTGACGAGTGGATCACCAAGATTGCCGCCGCACTGGGCGATCGTGCCCCGGACTACCTGGTTGTCCAGCACATGGAGCCTGACCACGCCGGTTCCATCGATGCCTTTGCTCAGGCATACCCCACCACTAAAATTGTATCTTCCGCCAAGGCCTTTGTCATGATGCAGCAGTTCTTCGGCACCGACTATGCTGACCGCCGCATCGTCGTCAAGGAAGGCGACACTCTGCCCCTGGGCCATCACACACTGCACTTCGTCACCGCCCCCATGGTCCACTGGCCGGAAGTCATCATGACCTACGACGATGCAGACAAAGTCCTGTTCAGCGCTGATGCCTTCGGCAAGTTCGGCGCACTGGACGTGGAGGAAGAGTGGCTGCCCGAAGCCCGCCGCTATTTCATCGGCATCGTGGGCAAGTACGGTGTGCAGGTGCAGGCTGTGCTGAAAAAGGCTGCTGGTCTGGACATCGAGACCATCTGCTCGCTGCACGGCCCCATCCTGCATAAGGAGCAGCTGGCCGACGTGCTGGCTGCTTATGATACCTGGAGCGCCTACCGCCCCGAGACCGACGGCATCCTGGTGGCCTATACCTCCATCTACGGCCATACCGCCGATGCTGCCGAGCAGCTGGCCGAGGAACTGCGCACCAAGGGCCAGCAGGTCGTTGTGATGGACCTGGCCCGCTGCGATATGGCCGAGGCCGTCGCCCAGGCATTCCGCTTCAGCAAGCTGGTGCTGGCAACCCCCACCTACAACGGCGACGTCTTCCCGTTCACCAAGACCTTCATCGAGCATCTGACCGAGCGCAACTACCAGAACCGTACCGTCGCCCTGATGGAGAATGGTTCCTGGGCACCCACCGCTGCCCGCGTCATGCGCAAGATGTTCGAGGCAAGCAAGAACCTGACCATCCTGGACGAGACCGTCACCGTCAAGGGCTCGCTGGATGATGCTTCCACCGCCCAGCTCCACGCCCTGGTCGATGCCCTGAGCAAGTGATTTTCCTGTAAAATAGCATCTGTGCCCCCAGCCGTTTTGCCGCGGCCGGGGGCTTTTTGCATGTAAATACACATAACACCGCGGCAAATTCCAGGCTGTAAATTTGTGTCAGCAGGGGGTTGACAAAACGGATGCAATGCTTTATAATAATCAGCGTTGACCAACCGAATATGGATGATTAGCTCAGCTGGTTAGAGCGCTGCGTTCACATCGCAGAGGTCGAGGGTTCGAGTCCCCCATCCTCCACCACAAACCTGACGGCAAATATGCTGTCAGGTTTTTTTATTATAAAAATTATTTTTCATGTACGAAAATATACGCGCTGCCCGCTATTCTGACGGTTTCTACCAGGCTTCGACACGCAAAAGAGGACATCTCTTGCAACAATATATTCATTTCGTACATTTTATGCTATCAACGTATAAAAGCGTGTACTGTATGTGCATTGATTCTCACGCCGTTATCTCCTATAGTTTTAGTAAGGAACTATTTTCCGGGGAATGGCCGCATAACTGTCATCCCCGCATCAAACAATAGGGGAGAACCGCTACGATGAAATCTGTCCAAGAGGCTCCTTTGGCCCGCTATGTGCGCGAATACTCGGCACTGCCCGGGCTGCAGCAGGCCCACCGCGTAGAGTACACCCTGCGCCGCAGCGATACCATGCTCTGCTTCAGCGCCCGCCGCAGCAGCGAGGCCGCGCCCGTCAGCTACTACACCGCCGCCCTGGAGGAAGTCCCGGCCTGTCGGCTGCTGTGCTATCTGTACGAGAACTCCATCGGGCCGGAGCAGCTGCGCGATGTTTTATCGGATTTCTGCGGCAGGACGTTGTAACTATGAGCAGACTACTATGGAATGACCGGGGCACCCCGGACAGGAAAAAGGGAAGGGATACCATGGGATTTACAGGCTCATTTGCACCTGTCACTACACTGTTTGCGGTGCAGTCCCATTTGGACCGCAGCAGCATACATCTTTTTGCCCAGACGCACCCGGAGGTCCGTGCGCTGGCAGTAGTCTCCACCGGGCGGGAGGTGCTGCAGCTATTGCAGAACGGGCTGAACCCGCAGGTCATCGTGCTGGATATGCAGCTGCGCGACCCCGGCATTCAGACTCTTATCTGCGGGATACGCGCCATGCAGCTGGTGCCCAAACCCCGGCTGCTGCTCTCGGCACCCACGCCGGAACAGACCTCTGCCGAAGATGCCTTGTTGACATTTCGCGGCCAAGAGGTTATTCTTAGACCATACGAGATGCGCACGCTGTTTGAGCGTGTCTACCTGCTGGGCGCTGGCGACGAAGCCGCGCAGCTCTACCGTGTGCGAAACCACTGCCGCCGCATCCTGCGGGACATGCAGGCCAACCCGGTGCTGAGCGGCTGTACATACCTGGAGCGGATGATCCTTTTTGCCTGGTCGGATGAACGGGATCTGCCCATCGGCATCCTGTACCAGATGGATGGATGCAGACAAGATTGGTATGCTGGCAACCGTGATGAACGCCATTGCCGTCAAGGATGCTCTGCGCCAGCAGGGTGTGCCCGCTGTTGTTATGACCAGCTCCGCCATGCCGCAGGTGGCCGATACCTTCCGCAGCGATAAGGCAATCGCTGAGCTGGAAGCAGGCAAGATCGTCGTGTTCGGCGGCGGCACCGGCAACCCCATCTTCTCTACTGATACCGCATCCGCCCTGCGCGCCCTGGAAATCGGTGCAGACGCCATGTTCAAGGCAACTATGGTGGACGGCGTGTATGATAAGGATCCCCACAAGTACCCCGATGCCGTCAAGTACGATACCCTGACCTTTACCCGCGTGTTGGACGAGCGCCTAGCTGTTATGGACTCCACCGCCGCAACCCTCTGCCGTGACAACGGTCTGCCCATTGTGGTGTTTGACCTGAACGAGCCCGCCAACATTGCCCGTGCCCTGCAGGGCGAAAACGTGGGCACCATTGTGCGCGAGTAACCGCAAAGTATTTGAACCCCTAATTTATATATCGAAAAAGGAGAAAACCCTCATGAGCAGCACGACCAAAATTTACGAAGAAAAAATGAACAACTGCGTTGCCCATCTCGACCGCGAGCTGACCTCCATCCGTGCAGGCCGCGCAAACCCCGGCATCCTGGATAAAGTAATGGTGGATTATTACGGCAGCCCGACGCCGGTCCAGCAGGTTGCATCCGTGGCTGTTTCCGAAGCCCGCATCTTGACCATCACCCCTTGGGATGGTACCCTGATCAAGGCAATCTCCAAGGCAATCCAGACCAGCGATATCGGCATCAACCCCATTGATGACGGCCACACCATCCGCCTGGTGTTCCCGGCCCCCACTGAGGAACGTCGCAAGCAGCTGACCAAGGATGTGCAGAAGCAGGGCGAAGAAGCCAAGATCGCTGTGCGCAATGTCCGCCGCGATGCCATGGATAAGTTCAAAGCCCAGAAAAAGGCTGGCGAGCTGACCGAGGACGACCAGAAGAACCTGGAAGAAGAGGTCCAGAAGCTGACCGATAAGTTCGTTAAGGAAATTGACGCAACCTGCGCCCGTAAAAATCAGGAGATCATGGAGGTCTGATTGCGGCAGACGGGCGTAAGCCTGCCTGGGCGCAGTCCCTCTTTATGGTGTATCTGAAAACAAAGAAAAGGACGGATGTTTCGCAAATACAAGCAGGATTTAAGGCTTTTTAACGCAAAATCCCGCTGTGCTTGTAGAAATAGACTGAATTTTCGACTTTTCAGATACACCCCAGCTGTGTGCCGCGCCTGAACGCCATGCGCGGCACGCAGTTTATTCCGGCAGAAGTGCAAGAAACGCCGTTCCACCGCATACCATGGCAGGGGATAGGCTTAAGGCAACACCGCACAATTCCCGCCTTGCGGCTTAAGCACCGCTCCGGCAGCTGCGGCACGGCATCTGCGTTGCCAAAATGCTCGATAAGACATCTAGTATTATCTGCGCTTTTGGCTTAGCATCTGCCGCACCTCGCTCGCCGTGTCGGCACTTAGAATTATGCGGTATTGCCTTAACACACCGCAGCTGCTGTTGAAAGGAAACCATCTTTTATGAAAACTCGCATCATTACCGCCGTAGTCGGGCTGGCTGTTCTTGCCGTGGTTCTGGCTTTCTTTGACACGATCCTGTTTGACCTGGTGCTGGCGGCTATCTGCCTGCTTGGCATTCATGAAGTGTTTACCGCAATGGGCTTTGGCAAAAAGCAGTGGTACCTGTATGCGGCAGCGGTGCCGTTTACCATGCTGCTCATGCTCAGCTCCAGCGGCGCGGCGCGCGCAGCGCTGCTGGCTGTGGGCTTTTTGACGGTGCTATTTTATAATGTGGTGCTCATCACCCATGATAAAACGCTGGATTTTGGCAAGCTGAGCGGCTTTATCTACTTCAGCGGTGTGATTCTGTTCTGCTTTTACTCTCTCATCCACCTCAAGCGCTGCCTGCCGATGGATATGTACGGCTATGATGCCATCTACTTCATCCTGCTGATCCTGTGCTTTGCCTGGGGCGGCGATACCTGCGCCTACTTTGCGGGCCGCGCGTTCGGCAAGCACAAGCTGGCTCCGGTGGTAAGCCCCAACAAAACGGTGGAAGGCGCCATCGGCGGTGTGATCGGCAGCGTGGTCATCGGGCTGCTGGCAACCATTATTTACAGTGTACTTTCCGGCCGGTTCGCCAGCCTGACGGTGGCTGTCACCGCGCGGCACTATATCATCATTGCCGCCATGGGCGCCGTGGCGTCGGTGCTGGGCATTTTGGGCGATCTCTTCGCCTCTGCCGTCAAGCGTCAGGTGGGTATCAAAGATTACGGCACCATTTTCCCCGGCCACGGCGGTATTTTGGACCGGTTTGACAGCGTGATGTTTATCGCGCCGCTGGTGTCCATCGTGGTGCGTTACTTCTTTTATGTGTTCCAGTAAAGCGTAAACAGGGGGGCCGCCGTATCAACAGGCCGGGTCCCGAAAACCAGAACAACAACCGGCACTGCACTTTTGGGGCAGTGCCTTTCCATAAGGGGATGTCAACATGCCAAAAACCATTACTCTGCTTGGCTCTACCGGTTCCATCGGTACCCAGAGCCTTGATGTTGCCCGGATGCACGGCTACCGCATCTTTGGCCTTGCAGCGAACTCCCGCGTGGAGATCCTGCAAAAGCAGATCGAAGAGTTCCACCCGGAATATGTGGCCGTGGTGGACCCTGCCGCCTGTGAGAAACTGGATGCTGCCCTTGCCGGTACCGCCAACGCACCCAAACTGCTGAAAGGCCCGGAGGGACTGCGCACTTTGGCTGCCATGGATGGCCCCGATGTTGTATTGAACGCGGTAGTCGGTATTGCCGGTTTGCCGGCCTCTCTGGCTGCAATCGAAAGCGGACATGATCTGGCCCTCGCCAACAAGGAAAGCCTTGTGACCGGCGGCCACCTGGTAACGGACGCGGTAAAGAAATACGGCGTCAAGCTGCTGCCGGTGGACAGCGAGCATTCCGCCATCTTCCAGTGCCTGCAGGATCAGCATTCTGCCAAACGGCTGGAAAAGATTCTGCTCACCGCGTCAGGCGGACCTTTCTTTGGTATGACGACCGAGCAGCTGCGCGGCAAAACCAAGTCTGATGCCCTCAAGCACCCCAACTGGAATATGGGCGCTAAGATCACGATCGATTCCGCCACCCTGATGAACAAAGGTCTGGAGCTGATTGAGGCTGTCTGGCTGTTTGGCTTGCCGGAGGATAAGATTCAGATTGTTGTCCAGCGCGAAAGCATTGTGCACTCTGCTGTGCAGTTTGCCGACCATTCTGTTATCGCTCAGCTGGGCGTGCCGGATATGCGCATCCCTATCCAGTACGCGCTGACCTGGCCGGACCGTCTGCCCAGCCCGGTGCCGGAGCTGGATTTTGCTGCCCTCAAGCATCTGAGCTTTGATGTGGCGGATGATGAAACGTTCCGCTGCCTGGCAGCCGCCAAAAAGGCGATCCGCAAGGGCGGCCTTGGCCCCTGCGCCGCAAACGGTGCCAACGAGGAAGCTGTGCGCCTGTTCCTGCAGGATAAGATCGGCTTTTTGGATATTGGCCGCCTGGTGGAAGGCATGGTGGACAGCGACAGCTTTGGCGGGGATTATACCCTGCAGGATGTGTATGACTGCGACCGCATGGCGCGCGATTATGTAAAAGCCCATGTGTAACCCTTCTGTGCCGGGCATTTGGCGGCCCGGCTGTCAAAGTTCCCTGTAAGCGAGGTGCTTATGAATTTTCTGCTGACCGCGATTGTGGCAGTTTTGGTATTTGGCACGGTGGTGCTGGTGCATGAGGCCGGGCATTTTTTTGCCGCCCGGCACTGCGGCATCCATGTGGAGGAATTTTCCATCGGGTTCGGCCCGGCGCTGTGGAGCACCGTCAGGGGCGGTACCCGTTATTCCGTGCGTCTGCTGCCGCTGGGCGGTTACAATAACCTTGCCGGTGAAACCCCGGAAGAATCTGAGGACCCGGACGAGCAGGAGCGGGCAGAACCTGCGAAAAAGCAGGATGCTGCCGCTGCTTCTGTGCATACCTATGATCCGCATGCTCCCTTGTTCCCCCTGACGGTGGATGGCAAAAGCTTTGTGGAAGCAAGCCCCTGGCAGCGCTTTTTTGTGATTGCCGCCGGTGCCATGATGAATTTTGTGCTGGGCTTTATCCTGTTGCTGGTACTTGTGGCCAGCGGCAGCGCTGTGACCAGCAAGATCATTTATGACTTCCAGGGTGAAAACCCAAAAAGCCAGGCATCTGGCCTGCAGGTGAACGATGAGATCATGTCGGTCAACAGGCATTTCTGCTTTACGGCTGAAGATGTCATGTACGAACTGCAGCGTACCGAAAATGATACCGCAACCATCACGGTTCTGCGGGACGGCAAGCTGGTCACACTGCCCCAGGTGCAGTTTGATTCCACTGCCAATGCGGACGGCACAACCTCCATGGTACTGGATTTTCGGGTGTATGGCATTGAAAAAACGCCGCGCAGCGTGGTGCATGGGGCGGCACGGTATTTCTGCTATTATGCGCGGGTCATCCTGCGCGGATTTCTGGACCTTTTCACCGGGCGTGTGGGCGTCAATGAGCTTTCCGGTCCGGTCGGTGTAGTCAATGCGGTCAGCGAAGCCGTCAAATATGGCTGGCGGGATGTGCTCAGCCTGGCCGCTGTCATCACGGTAAATCTTGGCGTGTTTAACCTGCTGCCCATCCCCGGGCTGGACGGCTGCAAGCTGCTGTTCCTTGCCGCAGAAGGCATTACCCGGCGGGAACTGCCGCTGCGCTTCCAGACAGCCATCAACGCGGCAGGCATGATCCTGCTTTTAATGCTGATGGTGCTGACCACGATGCAGGATGTGGCAAAATATATTCTTTGATTTGGAACGAAAGCCGCAGCAACCCAGATAAAAGGGGAACAGTAGGCTTTGCAAAGTAACATACAGGAGGCGTTTTTCCATGCGTCAGCTAAAACGGACGGTCAAAATCGGCAACATTACCATTGGCGGCACCAACCCCATTGCAGTGCAGACCATGCTCAATGTGCCCGTTAAGGATATTGCGGGCAACGTGGAGCAGGCAAAACGCGTGGCAAAAGCGGGCTGCCAGATCGTGCGCGTCACGGTGCCCACCCCGGCAGATGCCGCGGTGGTATCGGCCATTAAGGAGGCGGTGGATATCCCCGTTGTGGCCGATATCCACTTTGACTATCGCGCCGCCCTTGCCGCCATCGATGCCGGTGCCGATAAGATTCGCATCAACCCCGGCAACATCGGTGATGATGACCGTGTAAAAGCGGTCGCGGATGCCTGCAATGCCAAAAACATCCCCATCCGCATTGGCGTGAACGGCGGCAGCCTGGAAAAGCATATCCTGGCCCGTTACGGTGCCCCTGTGCCGGAAGCCATGGTGGAAAGTGCCATGTACCATGTGCGCCTGCTGGAAAAGCATGACTTTAATAATATCGTCATCTCCATAAAATCCTCCAACGTGCCGCGCATGATGGCCGCTTACCGGCTGCTGGCCTCCCAGACAGATTACCCCCTGCATGTGGGTGTGACCGAAGCCGGCGGCAACCGCATGGGCTTGATCAAATCCGGCATGGGGATTGGCGGCCTGTTGCTGGAAGGCATCGGCGATACGCTGCGCGTCTCCCTGACCGGCGACCCGGAGGATGAAGTGTACGCCGGTTACGATATCCTGCGCGCGGTTGGCTACGCCGTGGCCGGGCCGGAGATCATCAGCTGCCCCACCTGCGGCCGCACCCAGTACCCCATGATCGAAATTGCCAACGAGGTGGAGCGCCGCCTGAAAGAAGAGGGCTTCAAAAAGCCGGTAAAAATCGCCATTATGGGCTGTATTGTCAATGGCCCCGGCGAAGCCAGCGATGCGGACATCGGCATTGCAGGCGGCAAGGACTGTGCTGTGCTGTTTGAGCATGGCGAGAAGATCCGCACCCTGAAAGGCGATATCGTCAGCCAGTTCGTTGAGGAAATCCATAAACTGTAATGATCCGGAACACCCCAAAAAAACGCAGAACCGACCGCTAAAGCCAAGCTCCCGCCGTTTGTGCGGGGGCTGCTTTGCATTGGCACGGTGCTGCTGGTGTGCTTTGTGGTATTGTGCTGGAAGTCTGGTACTGCAAAAGTGCTCCCAACGCCGCAATCAAGCTGGCCGCCTGCCTGGTGCTGGATGCCTTTGCCTTTTTGCTGCCCGGCGTGGTGGCCACCATCACCGCGATGCATGTCATCCGCAAAGATAAAAACAAGTTCCGAAAACAAGTCCGAAAACCGATGCCAAAGCGATGAAAATGTTGCGTGAAAGCGGCACGGCACCGCATGGGAAAACTGCGCTGTTTACCCCATAGTGACCATAGGGGCGCACGTTATGCGCCCGTCACCTTGCGGAGCCTGCTGTGGAGGAATCTGCGGCAAAGCCCACCATTGCGGGACGATGCGAAGCATCGTCCCCTACAAATCATGTGCAACGTTCGCAGCACACGGCAAGGCAGAATTCCTCTGCGGTGGCGTTCACCCCTATCCTCTACAAGGGAAAATACGCTTTTCAACACGCTGAGAAAAAGTCTGATTTATATTTCCCGGTAAATAGAGCATTGCACTTCTATGTGATGCTAACAAAGCCTGCGAAAACAGGGGAGCTTAACGCCAGCTGCCGGGCTGCCTTTGAATCCAACATAATATTGTTATAATATTACTGTAATTTATCATATTAAAGTTTTTTGCCAGGCCTTTTTTCAAAAAAGGCCGTCCGTAACTCTCAAGAGGTGCTATGTTAAAACCACTTGTTACCCAGGTTTGGCCGCAGTTCACGGCCGATGAACAGTTTACCGCCAGCTTCAGCAATGTGTTTGTGGAGCGGGTAGAACTGTTCCGTTCCGCACGCAAAGTTATCATCTGCCTGCGCAGCACAGAGCCGCTGGACTCTGCCCTGTGCGGGCGTCTTTTGGCGTCATTGGAGCAGATTTTTGCCGGTTATGAGTTGACCATGCGCAACTACTTCAACTATAACGCCATCACGCCGGAAGCCGTCAAGGCTATGATCGAAGAGCTCAAACAGCAGGGGATGCCGGTCAACGGCTTTCTGGATAAAACCCAGCCGGTTGCTTTTGCTCAGGACGGTCTTGTGGTGCGGGTCAACGCGGGTCTGCCGATTCTGGAAAGCGTGGAGCTGCCCAAGCATCTGGCAGAACTCATCCAGGAGCGCACCGGTGCTTTGCCCATTGTGCGCATGGAGCTGGTCGGCAAACAGATGGATGCGGACGAACTCGACCGCCGCGTGGCAGAAAAGGTGCCCGCCGTGCAGTTCAAGGCCAAAGAAGAAGTGGCACCCTTTACCATTGAGGGGCTGGAGCTCACCTCCAAGCCGGCTAAGGTGTTCTATGGCAAGTCTTTCAAGCCTGCTGACCTGCGCCCGCTGAACGATCTGGGCGATGGCGGTAAGGTGACCGTGTGGGGCGACGTATTCTTTACCGAGGTAAAGGGCAACCGCCGCAAAATCTACTTTACCTCCATCACCGACTATAACGGTTCCATCAACCTCAAAGTCCTCGGCGATGAAAATGAGGATATGTCTAAGTGGGAGGGCCTCAAATCCGGCACAACCCTCATCGTGCGCGGCAACTATACCTACGATAAGTACGAGCACGACTATGTCCTGCTGCCCTATGATGTATTGCAGGTGGAGCGTATGCCCCGCCATGATGATGCCCCCGAGGGGCAAAAGCGCGTGGAACTGCATCTGCATACCAAGTCCAGCAGCATGGACGGCTTCTGCGATTCCGGCAAGATCGTGCGCCTGGCCCACCGCATGGGCCACCGCGCCATTGCCATTACCGACCACGGCGTGTGCCAGGGCTACCCGGAAGCCATGCTTGCCACTGACGAGATCCACCAGGACGACCCCAACTTCAAGCTGATCTATGGGTGTGAAGCCTACTTTGTGGACGATATGATCCCCGCTGTGTATGGCACCAAAACCATGCCCATCACCGGCTCCTTTGTGGTGTTTGATACCGAGACCACCGGCCTGGACTCCAACGTGGAAGCTTTGACCGAGATCGGCGCCGTGTACGTGGAAAACGGCAAGATCAACTCGGATAAGAGTTTCTGTACCTTTGTCAACCCCGGCAAACCCATCCCGCAAAAGGTGGTGGAGCTGACCGGCATCAACGACAGCATGGTGGCCGATGCCCCCACACCGGCCGAGGCCATCCGCCAATTCAAGGAATTCTGCGGCGATAACATCCTGGTTGCCCACAACGCCAACAGCTTTGATATGCTGTTCATCCGTAAAGCAGGGGATAAGGCGGGGGTGGATTTTTCCAACACCTATATTGACACCCTGCCCATGGCGCAGGCGTTGTTCCCCGGCCTGCATAACTATAAACTGGATACCATCAACAAACATCTGGAAATCCAGCCCTTTAACCACCACCGCGCCGTGGATGACGCCATGGCGCTGGCCCGCATCTTTGAGGTTATGCTCTCCGATTTGAAGGAGAAGGACATGACCACCGTTGAGGCCATCAACACCGGCCTTGGCGGCAACAAAGAGGTGCTGAAGAAAGAAGTACTACCACCTGATCATTCTCGTGCAGAACCAGACAGGACTCAAAAACCTGTACCGCATTGTCAGTGCGGCGCACACCAAGTATTTCTTCAAAAAGCCGCGCGTGCCCCGCAGCCTGCTGAATCAATACCGCGAGGGCCTGCTGCTTTCACCTGCGTGCGAAGCAGGCGAGCTGTACCGCGCCGTAGTGGCAGGCAAGGCCCATGATGAACTGCTGCGTATTGCCCGGTATTATGACTATCTGGAAGTGCAGCCTCTTGGCAACAACGAGTTCATGGTCCGCAATGGGCAGGTGGATTCCATCGAAGCCATCAAGAACTTCAACCGCACCATCATCCAGCTGGGCGAAGAACTGCATATCCCCGTGGTTGCCACCGGTGACGTTCACTTCCAGGAGCCGGAGGACCGCATTTACCGCGCGGTCCTGCAGGCAGGCAACGGCTTTAAGGATGCTGACAACCAGGCCCCGCTGTTCTACCGCACCACGCCGGATATGCTGGAGCAGTTCAGCTATCTCCCGCAGGAAAAAGCCTTTGAAATCTGCGTGACCAACCCCAACAAGATTGCCGCTACCATTGATAACAATCTGCGCGCCATCCCCAAGGGAACCTACCCGCCTTCCATTGAGGGTGCTGAGGATCAGCTGCGCTCCGGCACCTGGCAGCACGCCCGCCGTGATTACGGCAACCCCCTGCCGGATGTGCTGCAAAAGCGCCTGAAAAAAGAGCTGGATTCCATCTGCGGCCATGGTTACGCTGTTTTGTATGTCATTGCGGTCAAGCTGGTGGCGTTTTCCAACGCAGGCGGCTACCAGGTGGGCAGCCGTGGCTCTGTCGGCTCCAGCGCTGTGGCGCACTTTTCCGGCATTTCGGAGGTCAACTCCATGCCGCCGCACTACCTGTGCACCAAGTGCAAGCACAGCGAGTGGATTGATGATGGCGTGACGATGGACGGCTTTGACCTGCCGGATAAAAAATGCCCTGTCTGCGGCGAACCCATGGTCATGGACGGCCACGATATCCCGTTTGAAACCTTCTTGGGCTTTTACGGCGATAAGGAGCCGGATATTGACCTGAACTTCTCCGGCATGTACCAGTCCAACGTTCACCGCTATACGGAGGAGCTGTTCGGCAAGGAGAATGTGTTCAAGGCGGGCACTGTATCCGGCCTGCAGGATAAAACGGCTTACGGTTATGTGAAAAAATATCTGGAAGAGCGTGGCAAAACCGTGAACCGTGCTGAGGAAAACCGCCTGTGCCTGGGCTGCACCGGTGTCAAGCGCACCACGGGCCAGCACCCCGGCGGCATGGTTGTTGTGCCTTCCACCTTTGATATTTATGATTTCTGTGCCATTCAGCACCCGGCGGACGATGTGAAGGGCGGCCTGCTGACCACCCACTTTGAATTTAAGTACCTGCATGATACGCTGCTCAAGCTGGACGAGCTGGGTCATGATGTTCCGACTTTCTATAAGTTCTTTGAAGAGTATTCCGGCATCCCCATTGACAGCGTGCCGATGAACGATCCCAAGGTCTACAGCCTGCTGACCTCCACCGAAGCACTGGGCGTTACCCCGGAGCAAATCGGCAGCCAGACCGGAACCTTCGGCATCCCGGAAATGGGCACCAACTTTGTGCGCGGCATGCTGCTGGATGCAAAGCCGAAAAACTTCTCGGAGCTGATCCAAATCTCCGGCCTGTCCCACGGCACGGATGTGTGGACCGGCAACGCGGACGAACTGATCCGCTCCGGTACCTGCACCATTGCCGAGGTGATCGGCTGCCGTGACAGCATCATGCTGTACCTGCTGCGCAAGGGGCTGGAACCCAAAATGTCATTTGACATTATGGAGGCCGTGCGTAAAGGCAAGGTCGCCAAGGGCGGCTTTAAGCCCGGCTGGGAGGAAGCCATGAAGGAGCATGATGTGCCCGATTGGTACATCGAATCCTGCCGCAAGATCAAGTATATGTTCCCCAAGGCTCACGCTGTTGCCTACCTGATGGCGGCCATCCGCCTGATGTGGTTCAAGGTCTACCACCCGGCCATCTTCTACGCGGTCTACTTCACAGTTCGCGGCGCGGATATCGACTATGAAGCAGCTGTTGGCGGTGTGCGCGTGGCCAAGGAGCACCTGCGGGATAACGAAAAGATCCCCAAGGATGAGCGTACCGCTAAGGACGATGATGCCCTTGTCAGCCTGCAGCTGGTCAATGAAATGCTGCAGCGATACCTCCACGGCCGTCGAGCAAACCATCGATACCGAATACCTCAACACCGACCACCGCATGGTAGCTGTCCCCATGCTGGGCACCGTAACGTCCTCCTACTTTGATACAGTCACCTTCGCGGGCGACAGTATCGCTTCAGGCCTGGGCATCTACGATACCGGCTACAAAAATGCCCACTATGCCACCTATGTCAGCGCAGGCGTGCAGACCTTCGTCAATAACGTCAGCGTGAAGAATGCCGTCACCGGAGCCACCGAGACCCCTATGGAGACCATCGTGGCCAGCCAGCCAGATTACCTGTATATCCTGGTGGGCACCAACAACCTGGTCGTGCAGGGCAGCGAGGAGAGCTTCATCGCTTACTACGAGCGTCTGATTGACATGCTGCGCGAGCAGCTTAACCCCGGCGTTGCCTTCTATATCCAGTCCATTCCCGGCGTGCAGGAGGATGTCGTCCAAAGCAAGCCCGGCCTGGATAACGCCCGCATTGCCACCGCCAACGACCTGCTGGCCAATATGGCGCTGTGCAAGGGCTGCTACTTCGTCAATGTGCGCGAGGCGCTGACCAATCCCGCCGACGGCAGCCAGTACGATGACTACGCCACCAAGGACGGCGTACACTTCAACGCCGCAGGCTACCAGGCCTGGGCAAACTACCTGGCCACTCACACGGTGTGGAACCGCCGCAGCCAATACCTCGGCCAGAACCCCTACTATATCTACGGCGCATAACTTTAACAAAACCCATGCAAGGTGTAAAAAGCACCTTGTATGGGTCTTTTTTATACACCCGTACAAGAAACGTTGCTGATTTGTGTCGATTTTATACAAATACAAAACAACTCCCAACAAATTTTTAGCAGATTATTACAAGAAAGCCTTGAAATTTATGTACGAAACAGGTAATATAGAGTTAGTAAATATTCGGGGCTGTCCATTTAGGGCTGTTCCAAAAGGGGAGATTACGTTGAAGCAACGCAAGCAAGCGCCCAATAGTTCTGATCTGCCCGTTTACCTGTTCAAGCAGGGCAACAATCAGGAGGCGTACCGCTACTTTGGCGCGCATTTGGAAGTGCAGGACGGTGTCCCCGGCGCGGTTTTCCGTGTCTGGGCGCCCCATGCAAAAGCAGTTGCTGTTGTAGGTGATTTCAACAGCTGGGTTCCCGGCGAACACACGATGCACAAAGTGACCGATGGCATCTGGGAACTGTTCATTCCGGGTATCAAGGAATACGATATTTATAAGTACTGCATCACCACCGCGTCCGATGAACTGATCTACAAATCCGACCCTTACGCATTCCATACCGAGACCCGTCCCTCCAACGGCAGCAAGGTCTACGATATTGAGGGCTACGCCTGGGGTGACGACCACTGGACCAAAGAGTCCGCCAAGCGGGATGTCATCAACAGCCCGATGTCCATCTACGAGATGCAGGCTGGCAGCTGGAAGATGAAGGATGCCGAGAACGGCACCCCGTACAACTACGCAGAGCTGGCCGACGAGCTGATTCCCTACATAAAAGATATGGGCTACACCCATGTTGAACTGCTGCCCATTACCGAGTATCCGTTCGATGGCAGCTGGGGCTATCAGGTCACGGGCTATTTTGCCCCCACCAGCCGCTATGGCACCCCAAAGGACTTCATGACCTTTGTGGACAAGCTCCACCAGGCAGGCATCGGCGTCATTCTGGATTGGGTTCCTGCCCATTTCCCGAAGGACGGTTACGGCCTGTACATGTTCGACGGCGCCCCATGCTATGAGGACCCCAACCCCCGCCGCGGCGAACACAAAGAGTGGGGCACCATGGTCTTCAACTACGGCATGAAGGAAGTTGAAAGCTTCCTGATCTCCAGCGCCATGTTCTGGGTGGACAAATATCACATCGACGGCCTGCGTGTAGATGCCGTGGCCAGCATGCTGTACCTGGACTACAACCGCAAGGACGGCGAGTGGGAGCAGAACTGCAAGGGCGGTAAGGAAAACCTGGAAGCCATCGCTTTCCTGCAAAAGCTGAATACTGCCATCCTGGGCAAGTATCCCCATAAGATGATGATTGCCGAGGAATCCACCGCCTGGCCGCTGGTCACCAAACCGGCCGCCGATGGGGGATTGGGCTTCAACTTCAAGTGGAACATGGGCTGGATGAACGACATGCTCAGCTATATGAGCACGGACCCGCTGTTCCGCGCAGGCAACCACAACAAGGTGACGTTCAGCTTTTTCTACGCGTTCAGCGAGCATTTCGTGCTGCCCATCAGCCACGACGAGGTGGTGCATGGCAAATGCAGCCTCATCAACAAAATGCCGGGCGACTACGAGCAGAAGTTTGCCAATCTGCGCACATTCTACGGCTACATGGCCGCGCACCCCGGCAAAAAGCTGCTCTTTATGGGGCAGGAGTTCGGCCAGTTCATCGAGTGGGACGAGAAAAAGCCCCTGGACTGGATGCTGCTTAGCTACGACAAGCACCGTCAGCTGCAGGACTATGTCAAGGATCTGAACCACCTGTACCGCGACACACCCGCCCTGTGGCAGGTCGATTACAGCTGGGAGGGTTTCCAGTGGATCGTGCCCGATGACAGCAAGCAGAGTGTGATCGCGTTCCTGCGCCGTGATGCTGCGGGCAAGATGCTGCTGGTCGTCTGCAACTTCAATCCTGTGCTGCGCCAGGGCTACCAGATGGGCGTGCCCAACCCCGGCAGCTACAAAGAAATCCTGAATTCCGATGACAAGAAATACGGCGGCTCCGGTGTCACCAACGGCACCGTCAAGGCAGAAAAGGGCGAGATGCACGGCTTCGAGCAGCATATTTCGCTGACACTGCCGCCGTTGTCTACCGTATACTTCCAGGTGCCTGCTGCCCGCAAGCCCCGCGCTAAAAAAGCCGCCGAGGCAGCGGACGCTGCAGCCAAGCCCGTGAAGAAAACCGCCGCTAAAGCAAAGAAAGCGGCCCCGGCAGCGGAAACCGCTGCCACCGCCTCCAAGCGCCGCGGGCGCCCCGCTAAGGCCAAAACGCCGGTTTAACCGTGCGAGATGGATAAACACCACTGTTCAACAATGGCGTAAAGCCAGAATGTTAAGGGGAGAAATCTTATGGCAAAAGAAATGATCGCAATGATCCTGGCAGGCGGTCAGGGTTCGCGTCTGTACGCGCTGACCCAAAAGCTCGCCAAACCTGCAGTACCGTTCGGCGGTAAATATCGTATCATCGATTTCCCGCTGTCCAACTGCGTTAACTCCGACATTGATACCGTCGGTATCCTTACCCAGTATCAGCCCCTCGTCTTGAACGAGTATATCGGCAATGGCCAGCCCTGGGACTTGGACCGTCTGCATGGCGGCGTCCATGTTCTGCCGCCGTATCAGCAGGCTTCCGGCTCTGACTGGTACAAGGGCACAGCCAACGCTATCTATCAGAACATTTCCTTCATTGATCGTTATGATCCCAAGTACGTCATCATCCTGTCCGGCGACCAGATCTGCAAGCAGGATTACTCTGACTTCCTGCGTTTCCATAAGGAAAAGGACGCCGAGTTCTCCGTCGCTGTTATGGAAGTGCCCTGGAGCGAGGCTTCCCGCTTCGGACTGATGGTCACCGACGAGAACGACAAGATCAGCGAGTTCCAGGAGAAGCCGAAGAACCCGAAGTCCAACCTGGCTTCCATGGGTATCTACATCTTCAACTGGGATGTGCTGAAGAAATACCTCACCGAGGACGAAGCCGACCCCAACTCCGAGAACGATTTCGGCAAGAACGTCATCCCCAACCTGCTGAAGGACGGCCGCCGCATGTACGCATACCACTTCAGCGGCTACTGGAAGGACGTCGGTACGATCGACAGCCTGTGGCAGGCCAACATGGAGGTCCTGGACCCCAGTCATTCCGGCATCAACCTGTTTGATGAGAACTGGAAGATCTACTCCCGCAACTCCGGCAAGCCCTGCCAGCAGATCGGCAGCGATGCAACCATCGTCAACTCCATGATCTCCGAAGGCTGCAAAGTCAACGGCACGGTCAACAACTCCATCCTCTTCCCGGGCGTTGTCATCGAGAAGGGTGCTACCGTTGAGGCTGCCGTGATTATGGGCGGCACCGTCATCAAGGCGGGCGCTTCCGTCAAGCACTGCATTGTGGCCGAAAATGTCAAGGTTGAAGAGGGTGCTACCGTCGGCGCTATGCCCGAAGGCAGCCTGAACATTGAGGAACCCGGCGATGTTGCCACGGTCGGTTCCGGTGTCGTCATCGGCAAGGGTGCTACCGTCGGCCCCAAGGCAATGGTTTCCAGTGATGTAAAGGATGGTGAGGAACAATGGTAAACAGCAACGTCAACGCACTCGGCGTCATTTTCGCCAATACCTATGATAACCTCGTTCCCGAGCTGGTGGCGGAGCGCTCCATGGCCTCCATCCCCTTCGGCGGACGTTATCGCCTGATCGACTTCACGCTGTCCAGCATGGCCAATGCCGGCATCGACAACGTGTCTGTCATTGTTCGTAAAAACTACCACTCCTTGATGGACCATTTGGGTGCCGGTCGTGAATGGGACCTGACCCGTAAGCGCGGCGGCTTGAATATTGTCCCGCCTTTTGCAGAGCGCAGCGTCAAGATGTACTCCGGCCGTGTCGATGCTCTGGACAGCATTCTGAACTGGCTGGAAGCCCAGAAAGAACGCTATGTCATTCTTTCTGACTCCTACATTGCCATGAACTTCGACTTCGGCAGCTTGATCGATGCCCACGTTGCATCCGGCGCTGACGTCACCATGGTCTACAACCGCGCCCCCATCCCTGAGGGTGCCCGCAGCGATAACTACACCATCCGCATCGATGAGACCGGCCGTGTGCAGGAGATCCTGTCCAACGACTACCGTATGGGTGAGCAGAACCTCGCCATGAACATCTACGTCATTGAGCGCGAGAGCCTGATCCACCTGATCCACGATGCAGCCGTCCGCGGTCTTGTCTACTTCGAGCGCGACATTCTGGCCCGCAACCTGAAGCTGCTCAACGTCCAGGCTTACGAGTTCAAGGGCTATGCCGCCCGTGTCTCTGACATGAAGAGCTACTTTGACGAGAATATGCGCCTGCTCAAGGACGGCAGCATGGACGCCCTGTTCGGACCGGCTCCCATCTACACCAAGACCCGTGACGATAACCCCACCCGCTATGTGGCAGGCAGCTCCGTCAAGAACAGCCTGCTGGCTGATGGCTGCGTCATCGAGGGCACCGTCGAGAACTGCGTGCTGTTCCGCGGCTGCCAGGTCAAGAAGGGTGCTGTCGTCAAAAACTGCGTCCTGATGCAGGATACCGTTGTGGAGACCGATTGCGGTGTAGAGTATGTGGTCACGGACAAGAACGTCCACATCACCGCAGGCAAAAAGCTGGCCGGCACCGATACCTTCCCGGTATTCGTCGCCAAGAACCACAGCGTATAACAGCTCATAGAGGTTGTACTCCCTCTCCCCGGAGGCAGCTTTTTGATGAGAGGACGGGAGATCAGACCTTCCCCGTCCTCATATTTTTGTGAACCCACCCCATGGAGGTGCTTATGAAAATCTTATATGCAGCCAGCGAGGCTGCTCCCTTTGCCAAGTCCGGCGGCCTGGCCGACGTAGCCGGTGCACTGCCCAAGGCTTTGGTCAAGGATGGCATCGACGCCCGTGTTGTCATGCCGCTGTACGGTGACCTGAAATTCAAGGATAGCCTGACCTATATCACCAACTTCAGCGTGCCGGTCGGCTGGCGCAGCCAGTACTGCGGCCTCTTCAAGGCCGAGCGCGACGGTGTTGTCTACTACTTCATCGATAACGAGTACTATTTCAAGCGCAGCGGCCTGTACGGCTTCTATGATGACGGCGAGCGCTTCGCCTTCTTCTCCCGTGCCATCCTCGAAATGCTGTTCTACACCGATTTCGAGCCTGACATCATCAACTGCAACGACTGGCAGACGGCCCTGACCCCCGTTTACCTGAACCTGTACTACCGTCACCTGGATAAGTTCAGCCGTATCAAAACGGTCTTTACCATCCACAACATTGCCTACCAGGGCAAGTACGGTCTGGACATTCTCGAGGATACCTGCGGCATCGGCGCCCGCGACGCCCATGTTGTGGAGTATGACGGCTGTGCCAACTTCATGAAGGGCGCGATCGAGACCGCCGACAAGGTCACCACCGTCAGCCCCACCTATGCCCAGGAGATCCTGGACCCCTGGTACAGCCACGGCCTGGACGACCTGCTGCGCCAGAAGCAGTATAAGCTGTGCGGCATCCTGAACGGCATCGACGTGGATGTCTTTAACCCCGCCACCGACCCCGACATCGTCAAGAACTACGATGCCGACACCTTCCAGGATGGCAAGGCCGCCTGCAAAGCTGCCCTGCAGGACAAGTTCGGCCTGCATAAGGACGGCAGCCCCGTCATGGCCATGGTCACCCGTCTGGTCGGCCACAAAGGCGTTGACCTTGTCCAGGCTATCTCCGAAGGCCTGCTGCAGCAGGGCATCGAGCTGGTCATCCTCGGCTCCGGCGAAAGCCAGTACGAGAACTTCTTCAACGAGCTGTGCGCCCGCAATCCGGGCCGCGTGGGCGTCTACATCGGCTTCAACGCCAAACTGGCCCAGGAGATCTACTCCGGTGCCGACATCTTCCTGATGCCGTCCCGCTCCGAGCCCTGCGGTCTGGCGCAGATGGTCTCCTGCCGCTACGGTACCATCCCCGTTGTCCGCGAGACCGGCGGCCTGCGGGATTCTATCCACGATTCCGGCGACGGCTGGGGCAACGGCTTCACCTTTGCCAACTACAACGCCCACGAGCTGTATGAGGCCTGCTGGCGCGCCAAGGAAGGCTACTGGCAGAAGGACGGTTGGCCCGTGCTGGTTCACCGCGCCATGGAGTGCGACTTCAGCTGGTCCAACTCCGCCAAGAGCTACGAGGGTCTGTACAACGAAGTTGTGAACCTCTGGTAACAATTTCATAGTTTTTTAAAGCCGACAGGTTTGAACTGCACCCCATTTGTTAGACAGTATGGTATACTATCTGACAAGTGGGGTGTTTTGCTATGCCAAAAGGAGTACCAAACAAACGATATACGCCGGAATTCAAAAAACTGGTGATTGAAACCATGCAGGAAGAGAAATTAAGTTACAGCGAAACCTGTCGTAGATTTGAGGTAAACAGCAGAGATCGAATCAAATCATGGGAGCGAATCTATCTGGAGGAAGGGCCGGAAGGCTTTGCCGTCGAACGGCGTGGCCGCAGCAGTAAGGGTCGTCCGCCAAAGCAGCTGCCGAAGCAGGTAGAAGAAGATCTGCTGGCCGAAGTGCAGCGACTGCGTGCGGAGAACGATTACCTAAAAAATTTGCAAGCCTTGGTTTTGGAAGACGAGCGACGCCAGCACAAAAAACGCTGGTAGTTCAGAAGCTAAGGCAAAAACACGCACTCAGTATTCTGCTCTCAATCGCTCAACTACCCCGTGCCACTTTCTACTATCATCTGAAGCAGATGCAGAAAGAAGACAAATATGCATCTGTTAAGGAAGAAATCACAACGATTTACCACGAAAACAGGGGTCGATACGGCTATCGCCGGATCACGGCAGAACTTCGCAAGCGTAAATTCTCTGTGAACCACAAGACTGTCCAGCGGCTTATGAAAGAGTTGGGCTTAGTTTGCCGTGTCAGGATGAAGAAGTATCGCTCTTATAAGGGAGAAGTGGGCAAAATTGCGCCAAATCTGCTAAATCGGGATTTCCATGCCGAAAAGCCGAATCAGAAATGGGTCACGGATGTGACGGAGTTCAGCCTGTTTGGAGAGAAGCTCTATCTCTCTCCCATCCTTGATCTGTGCAGCAGCGATCTGGTCAGTTACACCATATCTGATCATCCTGTACTCAGCATGGTAACCACCATGCTGGACGAGGCGTTTGCAAAGATCCCGGCCGGAACACGTCTGATTCTCCACTCTGATCAGGGTTGGCAATATCAACACAAGCAGTACCAGCGGATGCTTCGCGAGAAGGGGATCCGGCAGAGCATGAGCCGCAAGGGAAACTGTCTGGACAATGCTGTGATAGAAAATTTCTTCGGACTGCTCAAAAGTGAACTGTTATATCTGCAAGAATTTCAATCCATGAAACACTTCAAACAGGAACTGATCGAATATCTGGATTACTACAACAACCGCAGGATCAAGGCAAAGCTAAAGGGCTTGCCGCCTGCAATTCACAGACTGCAAGCCCTTTCGGCTGCTTGAACAATTTTTACTTCAAAATATTGTCTAACTTTTGGGGGTCACTTCAGTTCGCCTGTCGGCTTTTTTATGTTATATGTATCGGCAAATTGTAGGGGCCGATGCCCGCATAGGCCCGCAAACCCGCCCCTGCATAGAACTTTTCCCCGCTTTCTTGCAATTATCACAAATATGGTGTAAGGTAATGTAGGTTATGATAAAACAACGTCGAAAGAAGGGGAGTACCATGCACAAACTCGCTGCCGGTGCAGCGGCGGCGTCCTGCCTGCTTTTGTGCAGCTGCGCCGCAACCGTCACCCTCCCCGTAGTCGACCTTGCCACCTCAGAGACCGCCGCTACGCAGGAATCCTCCTCCATGGGCCTGGTCCTGCCGCAGACAGATACTTCGATTCCAGTCTGGCTTGCCTACGCCGCCTTGCAGGCTACGCCGGAAAATGCCTTTTCCTGCCCGACACCGTGCAGCTGAACGTAGAAAACATCCAGCAAAACCCGGAGCTCCCCAACGGATGTGAGATCACCTCTGCTGCCATCGTGCTGAACTACTTAGGCTTCGACATCGATAAAGTCACCCTGGCTGAAAACTGCCTGCCCATGCACATCCCGTACTGGGAGGCCGACCCAGAGGTCGAATTCATGGGCAGCCCTGCCGATGAGCTTTCTTTCTACTGCCTGCCCGGCGCCATCACCACTGCCGTCAACACCTATCTGGATGAGCAAGGCAGCACTTACAGCGCGCTGGACATTACCGGCGCCGAGCCCACCCGGCTGGAGATGTACCTGGCCCAGGGCACGCCGGTGCTGGTGTGGGCCACCCGCGCCTTTACAGAACCACTTTATAATTACACCTTTACACTGGCCGATGGCAGCTGGCCTTACTCCAACTCTCATTGTCTGGTGCTTACCGGCTACGACGAGGACAACTATTACTTTGCCGACCCCATGCAGGAGATCACCGAGATCGACCGCGATACCTTCGCCCTGCGGTACGAGGAACTGGGCTGCCACGCCGTCGTTATCACCCAATAAAGTGTCCGCATAAAATAACAGCTGACCGTCTGCCTGCACAAGGCAAATGACCAGCTGTTTTATTTTATTGCGATGGCAAAGTCTTCCAATTATAAAATTATAACTGTCCGCTCAACTCATACAACCGGCGGCTGGCAGCTTCGGGGTCTTGGGCAGCAAAAATGGCGCTTACCACCGCCACGCCTGCAAGACCACGGCCCTGCAGCTGTAAAATGTTGCTTTCCTCAATGCCGCCTATAGCCACCACCGGAATGTTCACCGCCGCCGTCACGGCACGCATCGTCTCGGCCGTCACCGGGTGGGCATCTAGCTTGGTGCCCGTTACAAAGGCCGCACCGCAGCCCAGGTAATCGGCACCGTCCGCCTGGGCTGCCAAAGCTTCGGCGGCATTGTGGGCCGAAACACCCAAAATTTTATCCGGCCCCAACAGCGCGCGGGCACGACGGGCGGCCATATCGCTCTGGCCCACATGCACGCCGTCGGCACCGGCGGCCAGGGCCACCTCCACGTTGTCATCTACCACAAAGGGCACATGCCGCGCGTGGCATAATTTGGCCAGGGCGCGGGCTTCTTCCAGCAGAGCGGCAGGGGAAAGTTCCTTCTCCCGCAGCTGTACAAAGGTCGCGCCGCCATCCAGCGCGGCGGCCACCGTATCCAGCAGAGTGCGCCCCCGCAGGCGGCGGCTGTCGGTTACGGCGTACAAACGTAGTTGCTGCGGCAAAACTTTCATCATGGATTCCCCCTGTGTTCAATGTATTTTCACTATACGCCGCACCGGACCAAAAAGCAAGCCCTTGACAAACTTTTTGCAAAGGTGTATCATGCAAGACAAAGAACAGGGGAGCCGGACACCCGGCTGAGAGGAAATTGTATTTCGACCCTTTGACCTGATGTGGATCATGCCACCGTAGGAAGGACTTTACCAAACGTCTTTTTTGCAGGGCTGCCCATCGGTACCCTGCTTTTATTTTTGCTTTTGGGAAAGGAAGGATCTGACCGTTCCAGAAACGCGGGCCGAGGGGGAGCGCCCTGGGCCGTGAGCAGCGTCAGCGATGGGAAGCCGTGTTCCGGCGTGAGAGGAAGCCAGCAAGCTTCGACCGAACGATAAGCCCTTTTTGTAAGGGGCTTATTGTGCCCGTGCGGGCGGCTGGCGTATTTCTGGCGGCAGTCCTTCCGCTTTTTTTTCGTTATGGTACAAAAGAAAAAAGGAGCTCCAAAATGAAATCCAACACCAAAAAACTTGCCCTGGCTGGCGTACTGTGCGCCGTTGCTGTTGTTGGCAGCATGTTTTCTTTCCCTGTATTTGGCAGCAAGTGCGCGCCGGTGCAGCACATGGTCAATGTACTGTGCGCCGTGCTGCTGGGGCCCTGGTACGGCGTTGGTGCCGCATTTGTGGCCAGCCTGCTGCGCAACCTGCTGGGCCTTGGCAGCCTGATGGCGTTCCCTGGCAGCATGTGCGGCGCTTTGCTGTGCGGCATTGTCTACCACAAAACCCACAAGCTTCTGGCCACTTTGATCGGTGAGGTGTTCGGTACCGGCATCATCGGCGGTTTGCTGGCATGGCCGGTCGCTATCCTGTTTATGGGCAAAGCCGCCGGTGACATTGCGTTTTATGCCTACATTGTGCCGTTCCTGGTTTCCACCGTGGGCGGTTCCATCATTGCCGGCGTGGTGTTGATCGCGCTGGAAAAGAACAGCACCCTCAAAAAAATGCAGGCAAGCCTTGCCCGCTGAAACAGGTGACCCCATGACCCGATTCGAAGCCCTTGCAGCCATCCGCGCCCGTAAGCCGCTGCTGCACTGCATCTCCAACCTGGTCACCGCCAACGACTGCGCCAACCTGGCGCTGGCCATCGGGGCAAGCCCCATCATGGCCCAGGCCCCGCCAGGAAATGGCCGACATTGCCGCTTTGGCCAGCGCCGTTGTGCTGAACACCGGCACCCCGGACGAAGCCAAGTTCACTGCTGCCCGGCTGGCCGGTGCCGCCGCCAACCGCCGCGGTATCCCGGTAGTGCTGGACCCCGTCGGTGTAGGGGCCAGCCCCTGGCGGCTGGAGAATATCCGCCAGCTTTTGCAGGAAGTTCACCCCGCCATCCTGCGGGCCAACTACGGCGAGGCCGCCGCTCTATTGGGCCTTTCTGCTGCTGAGCACGGCGTGGACAGCCTGACCGTCCCCATCGATGCCGCTGCCTGCGCCCAAGCGCTGGCGCAAAAGCTGGGCACAGTCGTGGTGCTCTCCGGGGCCGAGGATCTCGTCACCGACGGCACCGCCCTGCACACTGTCTCCGGCGGCAGCGACCTGATGCGCCGTGTCACCGGTGCGGGCTGCATGCTAACGGTACTCTGCGGTGCTTTTGCCGCTGTGCAGCCGCAAGCCCCCTTACAGGCCGCCGTACAGGCCGCCGAATTTTGGAAAGCCTGTGCCGCCGCAGCAGAACCCCAGGCCCACGGCCCGGCCAGTTTCCGGGTCGCCCTGCTGGATGCTGCTGCACAAATCGTATAACTTTATTTTGCAAGTCATTGTAAATCACAAAAAAGAGGAAGCCGAACCACACCGTCCGGCTTCCTCTTCTTATTTTGCAAATGATGTAAATGATTTCGTCAATATCACTGGCAGCTTTCTCCCTCTGCCCGCAGGTGGTTGTCTACCCATTTGATAAGCAGCTCCAGCGCCACTGTGTTCTGGCCGCCCTCGGGCACAATCAGGTCCGCCTTGCGTTTGCTGGGCTCCACAAACTGCTCGTGCATCGGCTTAACGGTGGTCAGGTACTGGTTCACCACGCTGTCCAGCGTGCGGCCGCGCTCCTTAACATCGCGTACAATGCGGCGCAGAATGCGCACATCGGCATCGGTATCCACAAACACTTTCATATCCATCAGATCGCACAGCTCCTGGCTGGCAAAGATCAGGATGCCTTCCACAATGATGACCGGCGCGGGGCGCACCAGCACGGTCTCGTTGCTGCGGTTGTGGATGGTGTAGTCATACACGGGCACCTGCACCGGGTGGCCGGCGCGCAGTTCGCGTAGGTGGGCCACCATCAGCGGGGTGTCGAAGCTGTCCGGGTGGTCATAGTTCAGCTTGCAGCGCTCTTCATACGGCAGCTCGTCATGCCGCTTATAGTAGCTGTCGTGGTTGATGACGCTGACCTCGTCTATGCCAAAGTGGTCGCGCAGGCGTTCGGTCAGAGTCGTTTTGCCGCTGCCGGTACCACCGGCGATACCAATGATAATGGTGTTCATATCCTCTTTGCTCCTTTTATACTTCCAGCTCGATTTTGCGGCCCGTCGGCTCATAGGCCCGGTATTTTACGCCAGTCATATTGAACATGCGGCGGCTGGCGATGCTGGCGTTGGTATCATGGTATTTATCCGAAAGATAGATGATTTCCCGGATGCCGCTCTGAATGATGGCCTTGGCGCACTCGTTGCAGGGGAACAGCGTCACATACACCCGCGCCCCTTTCAGGTCGTGGTTGGGGCTGTTCAGGATGGCGTTCAGCTCGGCGTGGCAAACGTACATGTATTTGGTTTCCAGCTCGTCACCTTCGCGGTCCCAGGGCATATCGTCATCATTGCAGCCGATGGGCATGCCATTGTAGCCAAGGGAAAGGATCTTGTTTTCCGGGCTGACAATGCAGGCCCCTACCTGGCTGGAATCATCCTTGGAGCGCATGGCGGACAAAATAGCAATACCCATAAAGTATTCGTCCCAGCTGATGTAATCCTCTCGTTTCACAGTGTTCACGTCCTTTTGTATGGATTTCTTTACAAATATTATACTGTGATGCTTGGCACCACGCAAGTTATTTGTGCAAATATTTCAGGCGGGTGGCCTCGCCGCCCCGCAGGTGGCGCTCAGCCTTGTTTTTCTGCACCACGGCCTGCACCTCGGCCCAAAGGCCGGGGCTTGTGCGGCGCAGGCGGGCCTGGTCTTTCCAGATGGTGCTTTTGCTTACGCCAAACACCACCGCAGCCGCCCGCACCGTGGCGCCGGTACCGGCAATGTAACGCCCCACCGCTATGGCGCGTTCTTCTGGGTCACCTTTCATAGCTTGCCCTCCTCACATAGAGATTTTCTGTCAAATCCTATGTGAAAAGGCCGCAGGATATGCTATGCCATACCTATCAACAGAGGAAATAGCAAAACAGCCCCGGGCGCTGCATCCGTCCGGGGCTGTCATTTAATAGCTTCGTTCCAGATAATCCAGGTTGGTCCAGCCAAACTGGCCTTGATACTGCACCAGCACCCAGGCGGGGGCAGTATTGGAAGAACCGTAGATGCGCAGGGAAGTGTACTCCGGGATCTTTCCCACAATATCATACTCTGTGCCTGGTCCGGCGCGCAGATTCAAGCGGCCGCCCTCGGTGATAACGCGGGCATAGGAGAAGGTGCGCGTGTCGGGCGCGGTGATGTCCTCCGGCAGGTCGTCCAGAGGATCAGGCTTCGTCACACCAGGGATCGTGTACTGGTGCCATCCGTCGTCCAGCTTGACCCAGGCGGTGCCGCCGTCCCAGACAAGGCCATCATACGTGCAGGGGACATATTCTGCCCCTGCGCGATCCAGCAGGCCGAATTTTCCGCTGCGGCTCACGGGGGTATAGCCATTCAGCAGCGGTGCGGCACGCCAGAAAAGGAAGGAACCATCCCCAGAAGTGTTGGTATAATATACACTGTCGTAACAAACCGGCGTCACTTCCTCGCCCATCGTGCCCAGGTACACCCACTTGCCGTCCCGCTCTGCGGGGGCAAGCGTGGCATCAAAAAAGTAGTCGGCAAGAGTGTAGTGGTAGATGTTTGCCGCATTACCATTGCGGCGGCGGTAAATGTATTGTCCATCACTGATAATACTGACGTGGTCGTCGCCTTCGTCTTCCGTTACGCCGGTCTGGGCCGGCACATAGCCGTCCACCCGGCCGCTGTACAGCAGCATGTCTTCGTCTGTCGGCGCGGCCAATTTTCCCGGGCCCATTGAGCCGCTGTATGTATATACTTTGTAATCTGTCAGGTAGACAAACTCCAGATAGGTGCCGCCATCGTGGGCCGCGCAGAGCATGCCGTCGCCGCTTTCCCGCAGCAAAACGTTGATCCGCTTTTCTTCGGCTAGCATCTCATCCCAAGGTAAATTATCCTGATAACCGTGCCAGCGGCGGCCCTCAATAAAACATTCAACCAACGGCTGCGGTGCGCGGCAGGGCAGTACCTCGGTACCATCGCTGCGCATCAGGCCCCACAGGCCGTCTTTGCACATCGTGTAATAGTCGGTCTCCGGGTACGGTTGAAAGGCACGCTTGTAGCCAATGAGCCGAATATCATCATAATCCAGCACATCCGCATCCGTCGGCACAAGCCCCTGCGGCGGAGCAGTAGTCGGCACAGGGGTGGCGGCACTTTCGGCTGTCTCCGCCGTGGCGGCGGTTTCGGGGGTAGCCGCAGGCTGACCATCCGTAACAGGCGCACTGGACCGTACTTGCCCAGCAGCGCACCCTGTCAGCAGCAGCGCCATGACAGCACAAACCATCCGTTTCATCGCTTTCACTCCCTGCTTTCTTTTATTTATAAGGAAACGCCTTTTCCTTATTGCGTTACTTCTTCCAGATATTCCATGCTTACCCAGCCATACCACCCGGCATATTTGCTCAGCATCCAGGTGTTATCCTCGTTATGGCCCAAGTCCTGCAGGCAGGTATGCGCGGGCACCAACTGCCATTTATTGTAGTTGGTCCCCGGACCTACGCGCATGTTCAGCCCCACATCCGAGGTAACGCGCCAGTAATGGTCGGTGGCTTTCAGCTCTTTCGGGTAGGTCCAGATGTTCATCTTCGTGTCTGTCCAATCCTCAGGCACACCGGGGATGCGTTGGCTCTGCCATTTGCCGTTCTGCTTCAGCCACAGCACATGCCCGTTCCAGGCGGCATACTCGTACTCACAGGGGATGTACTCGTTCCTGGCGGAACTAATTACGCCCCACTTGCCATCCCGGCAGACAGCCGCGTAGCCGTTCAGCAGCGGCGAGGCATACCGCAGCGCGTAGTTGTTGGCGTAATCATTGCCATACACAGGCTCGTACACCGTATCCGTTACCAGCACACCCTGTAAGTTGATGTAACCCCATTTGCCGTTCAGCTTCACAGGGGCCAGGTTCTGGTCATAGAAGCACCCTGCATCCTCGTAGACGGTATCGTTCAGCAGTTCACCATCCGCATTTGGCGGCGCATTCACTGGGCTCCACGGCCACAATGCGGATCATGCTGTTCCAGGCTTTCAGGTATTCCGCCACGCCGGTAATGGTGCCGCCGCTGCCCACGCCGATCACCACAGCATCAATCGCATCCCCGGCGGCTTTTAAAATCTGGGGGCCGGTCACGCGGCGGTGGTATTCGGGGTTATCATCATTGGCAAAGTAGTTGGTAAAGTAACCGTTATAGCGGGCGGCGGTGTCTTTGGCAACCTGTTCCAGCGCACGGCGGCCGCCGCTGCCGCATACCACAATGCGCGCCCCCAGGTTTTGCAGATGCTGCCTGCGGGAAAGCGGCAGGCTGCTGGGCACCACCAAGATGCAGGGGTGGCCTGTGGTGGCGCAGCTTACCGCAAGGGCGGCGCCAAAACTGCCGGAACTGGCTTCCACCACCGGCATGCCGGGCTGCAATGTGCCGCGCTCGGTGGCAAAAGCCAGCATGGTTTCGGCCACGCCGTCCTTGCAGGTGCCGGTAGCGCCGCCAAAATCCAGATATGCCAATATGCTGGAAGCAAGTTCGTGCCGCCCGGAATACCCCGAAAGCCGCACCACCGGGGAACGGTACACGTCCTGATAATAGCTCTGCAATATTGCCATAGCCTGGCAGACCTCCTTGCAAAAATCAGGCAGGGGAGAACACGCAGTCCGTAAAATCCGCCCCGTTCTGTAAATTTCACCCAATATACAACATATTATAGCATATCCGGCGCGGCTTTGTACATGAAAAAAACATATTTTGCCGCAGTTTTTACGGCAAAAATGCTGGGCGGGCACAAAAAGCTGAAAAAAACGCAAAAAACAGCCGGATACCGCACCTTTGGGCCTTGACAGTATGACTTTAGAGTGTTATAATTCAAAAGCTGTAAAGAAAAACACTTTACAGCAGTCAGAGGAACAGACAACACAAAGGGGGCACGGCCGTGGCAGCCAAAGCAGGTAAGGACCTTGGGTTTTCCATCCTGCTGGATTATTACGGCATGGTCCTGACGGAAAAACAGCGCAATATTCTGACAGAATATTATAACGATGACCTTTCGCTGGCCGAAATTGCCGAAAATTATGGCATAACCCGCCAGGGAGTACGGGATGCCATCAAGCATGGCGAAGCGACCCTGATGGAGATGGAGGAAAAGTTGGGCACTGCCCGCCGGACCGAAGCCATTCGGGCAGATCTTGCCCGGCTGGAAGAGCTTGTCAGCGAGGTGCGCGTGTGCAATACTGGGTTGTTTGAACCGGATACCCGCGTTCAGCGGGCTACCGAGGAGATGCTGACTATTATTCACCGCCTTGATACGCAGGAGGAACTGCCCGATGGCATTTGAATCTTTAAGCGAGCGTCTGAACGGCGTTTTCAAAAAACTGCGCGGCAAAGGCAAGCTGAGTGAAGCGGATATCAAGGCTGCAATGCGGGAAGTCCGCATGGCGCTGCTTGAAGCGGACGTCAACTACAAAGTCGCAAAGGATTTCTGCGCGCAGGTTTCGGAGCGCGCCATGGGCCAGGAAGTGATGGAAAGCCTGACCCCCGCCCAGCAGGTTGTCAAGATCGTCAACGAGGAACTGACCAAGCTGATGGGCGGCGAGGAACCCCAGACCCTGCACATCAAAAATAAGGGCCAGACCGTTATGATGATGTGCGGCCTGCAGGGTAACGGTAAAACCACCCATGCGGCAAAGCTGGGCCGCTATTATAAAGCCCAGGGCCGCCGCCCACTGCTGGTAGCCTGTGATATCTACCGCCCCGCAGCAATTGACCAGCTGCGCATTGTAGGCGAGCAGGCAGGCGTTCCCGTCTATGAAATGGGCACCGAAAAGCCGGAAAAGATTGCCAAGCAGGCAGTTGAGTACGCCAAAGACCACGGCTATGATATCGTTATCATTGATACCGCAGGCCGTTTGCAGATCGACGACCAGCTGATGGACGAGCTGGTGCGCATCAAGCAGGCTGTTGAGGTGGATGAGACCCTGCTGGTTGTGGACGCCATGTCCGGTCAGGAAGCCGTCAACGTTGCCAAGACCTTTAACGAAAAGGTTGGCATCAGCGGCGTGGTCCTGACCAAGACGGACGGTGACACCCGCGGCGGTGCGGCGCTTTCGGTTCTGGCCGTTACCGGCAAGCCGATCTACTTCCAGGGCACCGGCGAGAAGCTGGATGCGTTGGAGCCGTTTTACCCGGCGCGCATGTCCAGCCGAATCCTTGGCATGGGCGATGTGCTGAGCCTGATCGAAAAGGCCCAGACCTTGCAGAATGACAAGGAAGCCGAAGAAGCCGCCAAGCGAATGATGGCCAACAAGTTCGATATGAACGATATGTTGACCCAGTTCGCCCAGATCCGCAAGATGGGCGGTGCGTCCGCGCTGCTGGCCATGATGCCCGGCGCCAACCAGATCAGCTCCGAACAGATGGACCAGATCGATGAAAAGGCGCTGCCCCATATTGAAGCCATCATCTACTCCATGACGCCGGAAGAGCGTGCGCATCCTTCCATCATCAACCCTAAGCGCAAGCGCCGCATTGCGGCGGGCAGTGGCCAGACGGTTGAGGACGTGAACAAGCTGCTGCGCCAGTTTGAAGCCATGCAGAAGATGATGAAAAAGGTCAAGCGCAACCCCAAGGGCTTTATGCGCGGCCTTGGCGGAATGAGAGGCCTGCGCTGAGCAGCCTGTTATGAATTTGATATGACCCGTAAGCCTCTCTGGCCCCAGGGTGATATATAAATTGCAAGCCCACGAGGGAAAACCACGGGGCCGTAAAAACAAAATTTTGGAGGATATTTACCATGGTTAAGATTCGTCTGCGCCGCATCGGCGCCAAGAAAGCTCCTTTCTACCGCATTGTTGTTGCTGACAGCCGCTTTGCTCGTGACGGCCGCTTCATCGAAGAGATCGGCTACTACGATCCGACCAAGGAGCCCAGCGTTGTCAAGATCGACGCCGACAAGGCTAAGCAGTGGCTGGCCAACGGCGCTCAGGCTACCGATACTGTTCGTGTTCTGCTGAAGAAAGAGAACATCCTGTAATTAAACGGAGGAACGCCACATGCAGGAACTGCTGATTGCCGTTGCCCGTGGCCTTGTGGAAGATAAGGACGCGGTGCAGGTAACGGTTGACCCCGCGCGTGAGGACGGCACGGTTGTGTACCATCTCACGGTGGCAGAAGGCGACATGGGCCGCGTGATTGGCAAACAGGGCCGCATTGCCAAGGCAATCCGTGTTGTCATGCGTGCCGCCGCCGTCCGCCAGAACGAAAAAGTCGTGGTGGAAATCGGCTGATTTTTGCCACCCAGCACTCTGCCGCTTTGCGCGCAGGGTGCTTTTTATTTGCCGCCGCTTTTGTGTGATTTATTCTAGGAGGTTCCCCCTATGCAAAACTATCTGCCCGCCTGCAAAATTGTTTCCACCCACGGTGTCCGCGGCGAAATGAAAGCCCTGCCGCTGTGCGACGGCGCACAGTTCCTGGCCAAGTTCAAGCGCCTGTACGCTGCCGCAAACGGCAGCGGCGAGGTTGCGCTGCGCGGGGTGCGCGCCCAGGGCAATATGCTGCTGGTCAAGCTGGCCGGGGTGGAGGACATGGATGCCGCCCGCGCCCAGGTGGGCAAAACCTACTATTTTGCCAAGGCGGATGCCAAACTGCCGGAGGGCCGCTATTTTATTGATGATCTGATCGGCTGCACTGTGCTGCATGCGGACGATGGCCGCACCCTTGGCATCGTTGCAAAGGTGGACCACCCCGGCGTACAGGATATCTATATTGTGCGCGATGCAGCGGGGGAGGAGCACTGGATCCCTGCCGTGCCGGAGTTTGTGGTGGATGTGGATATTGCGGCCCGCACAGTAAAAATGCGCCCCATTGCGGGCATGTTTGATGAGCCGGTCAACGGCGATGAGGAGTAATTGATGCGCATTGATATTGTCACCCTGTTCCCGGAACTGTGCGATGGCTTTTTGAGCACCAGCATCCTGGGCCGTGCCCGCGCCAAAAACCTGTTTGAAGCGCACTGCCACCAGATCCGGGATTATACCAAAAACAAACAGCGCCAGACGGACGATTACCCCTATGGCGGCGGCTGCGGCATGGTGCTGTATGCTCAGCCCATTGCAGATTGCCTGCGCGCTGTGGCGGACCAGTGCGCCCAGCAGGGCCGCGCCAAGCCCCATGTGGTGTTTTTGACCGCCGCCGGGCAGCCCTATAACGAGGAAACCGCCCGCCGGCTTTCCAGCTATGAAAGCCTTGCGCTGGTGTGCGGCCACTATGAGGGCATTGACCAGCGCGTGATCGATACCTTTGGCGATGAGGAAATTTCCATCGGCGACTATGTGCTGACCGGCGGCGAGCTGGCCAGCCTGGTGGTGGCAGATAGTGTGCTGCGCCTGCAGCCCGGCGTTCTGGCCGAGGAAAAGGGCTATCAGGACGAAAGCTACTGGGACGGCCTGCTGGAATACCCCCAGTTCACCCGCCCGGAAGTGTGGGAGGGCCAGGCCATCCCGCCGGTGCTGCTGACCGGCGACCACAATAAAATTGACGCCTGGCGCGGCCGCCAGAGCCGGGAACGCACCCGCCAGCGCCGCCCGGACCTGTATGACCAGTGGTGCGCCACCCACCCGATCACCCAGATCCCGCGCTGGAAGCGCACCGAGCGTGCCCAGCTGATCAAGACGGATGCCCAGCTGGATGCAGCCGCAAAACTGTTTACCGAAGGCTGCCGCACCGTCTGCCGGGATGTGTGCACCGAAGCAGGCCTTGCAGAATATACGCCGGAAGTCATGCGCCAGCGCCTGGAAGAAGAGCGCAAGGCGGGCTGGGCATTCTACCTGCACACCACTTCGGATACGCCGGACGGCATGGTAGGTGTCTGCCATAAAACGGGGGAGATCGGCCACCTGTTTGTCACACAGTCCGCCCGCGGCAGCGGCATTGGCACAAAGCTGCTGGATTTTGCGCGCAAAAAACTTGCGGAGCACGCCCGGCCCTGGCTGGCCGTGCTGGATGTAAACACGGCGGCCATCGGCCTTTACCGGCGCATGGGCTACCTGCCGGATGGCGTGCGGAACATGTACCAGCCGGGGGTGGATGTAGCATTCTGCAAGCCCTGCAAAGAGCTTGTTATGCGCTATCGGCCCCAGGATCAAGGCTGAACCTGCGGTATTCTGTCGGTTTTTCGTACAGGTTTTGTAGTCTATCTACAATCCAGTTGAAAATAAACTAGTAAAGTTGCACAAGCAGGCCCGGCGCGATTTGTGCCAAATGCGGAATCCTGCCAAAATTGCAAATTTACACTGTACAAAGTCGAACAAATGGGATAAAATATAAGCAATCAAGGCGGCACTGATTGTGCAATACCGCCTGAAAGGAGCCCGCGGTAGAGAACTTGGGCGTATCTTTTCATATAAGTAGGAGAGAATAATTATGTACGTTAAAGAAGTTACCGTTGAGAATCAGGTAGGTCTGCACGCTCGTCCGGCTACCTTCTTCATCCAGAAGGCGAACGAGTACAAGTCCTCCATTTGGGTCGAGAAAGAAGAGCGCCGCGTCAACGCTAAGTCCCTGCTGGGTGTCCTGAGCCTGGGCATCGTTGGCGGCACCACCATCCGTATCATTGCTGACGGCACCGATGAACAGGCTGCTGTGGATGGTCTGGTCAAGCTGGTCAACTCCGGCTTCTCTGAATAATCAGATCTTTTGTTTTTGCGGCGGGTGACTGGTCACCCGCCTTTTTTTGTCTGCGCGGCCATGCCGCGCAGACAAAAAATCACTCACCACCCCTTATTCAAAAACCATGACAAAACAAGAACTCTACAAAAAAGCCTGTATGCTCCCGCTGCTGCCGGGGGTGTATATCATCCGCGATAAAACGGATACCATCATCTATATTGGCAAAGCCAAGCGCCTGCGCATCCGTGTTTCACAGTATTTCCGCGAGGGCGTGCCCCATGACGCGAAGGTCACCCAAATGATCAACCACGCATTTGCGTTCGATGTCATCGTCTGCCAAAGCGAATTTGAGGCCCTGGTGCTGGAAGCCAGCCAGATTAAGGCCCATACGCCAAAGTATAATATCTTGCTCAAAGATGATAAGGGCTACAGCTATGTAAAGATCACCCACGGCCCCTGGCCGCGTATTTCTGCTGCCCTGCAAAAGGACGATGAGAACGCCGATTATATCGGCCCGTTCACCTCGGCTTTTGCGGTGCGGGAGATGGTGGAAACTGCCCAGAACTGTTTTTTGCTGCCCCGCTGCAATAAAGAGTTCCCGCGTGATATCGGCAAGGGCCGCCCCTGCCTGAATGCCCATATCGGCAAGTGCATGGCCGTGTGCGGCGGCAAAATCACCTGCGAAGCCTACAACGATGCCGTGCAGGGTGCCCTGCGCATGATCCGGTACGGCAAAAAAGATATCGTCAAGCAGCTGAAAGAGAAGATGCAGGCGGCGTCTGACCGGCTGGATTTTGAAACAGCCGCCCTGCTGCGGGATCAGATCGCGGCCATTGACCGCGTGGCGGCGGGCCAGAAGGTGGTTATGGATGCCGGGACAGAGATGGACGTCATCGCGCTGGCGGGCACCACCCGCGCGGTATGCGCAGCGGTGCTGCGCTACCGGGATGGCCGCCTGACCGATAAGCGGGAGTTCGTCTTTCATGATACGACCGATATCGAAGCCGTGCGGGAGGAATTCCTGCCCCAGTATTATCTGGATGGCGAGACGATCCCCAAAACCATTGCGGTGGATACCCTGCCGCCGGACGCCGAAGCGCTGAACCAGGCGCTGAACGAAGCACGCGGCAGCAAGGTGGAGCTGTACGTGCCCCAGCGCGGCGATGTAGCCAAACTGGTGACAATGGCCTACACGAACGCGGTAGAGCGCCTGGGCCGCGAGAGCGGTCGCTACACCCGCGAGCAAAAGCTGCTGGAAGAAGCCGCCCAGGTGCTGGGTCTGAAAGCCCCGCCGCGGGTCATCGAAAGCTACGATATTTCCAACTGGGGCGATGGCTCCAGCGTCTGCGGCATGGTGGTGTTCAAGGATGGCAAGCCTTACCGCGCCGGCTACCGCCGCTTTAAGATGCGCACCGTTGCCGGCACGGACGACTATGCCTCTATGGCGGAAACGCTTTCCCGCCGGGCTGCGGAGTACGAGGCGGCCCGGCGCGGCGAAAAGCCGGATAATGAAACCAACCAGTTTGCCACCATGCCGGATCTGCTGCTGATCGATGGCGGCCGCGGGCAGGTGAGCGCCGTTAAACAGGCACTGCGCGGCACGGCACTGGAGCATGTGCCCACCTTTGGCATGGTCAAGGATGACCACCACCGCACCCGCCATTGTGGATGATGCGGGCGGCGAAATCGCCATCAACCGCAACCGCAATATCTTTACCCCCATCCGGAAGTGCAGAACCCGCTGTTTATCCTCAACGTCGCCGCCACGGACGAAGCCACATCAGCCTCCCGCCAGAGCTGGAACTGGGAAGTTGCCGCCAACGCCCCCCGCAGCCAGGTGCGCAGCCTGGACCTTTCCGGCAAGGCGTCCACCCTCACGCTGACGGCCTACCCCTATAACGGCGAGTACCGCCAGTATCCAGTCAGCTACACCTTGCAGACCATCTACGCCAATGTGCCCCGCGCCTTTGATTTTTCGCTGGTGCGCTGGGCAGCAGTTTTGGCGCTGCTGTCCGCCGTCTATGCACTGCGACCGGTTTCTGCTGCCTGGCGGGATGCCTACCTTACGCACCGCAAAAAGTACCGCCCCGTTGTCCTGCTGGTAGCGGTCATATTGGGTGCGGCGGCGTTCTTTGCGCCGTTTGCCGACCGCTTCAACGCCGGTGTCTCCACCAGCTTTTACAACACGGCCGATTGGGACGGCGGCAGCCGCATCAACTTCACCTTACATATCGACGATTGGGCCAGCGATGCCGCCGCCCAGTACGGTGCCCTGGCCCACAGCCTGCTGAACGGCCGCCTGGACCTGGAGCAGGACCCGCCCGCCGCTATGCAGGAGATGGCCAACCCCTACGACACCGCTGCCCGCCAGCAGGCTGCGCCGGACGCCCTGTGGGACGTCGCCTACTATCAGGGCCGTTACTACGTCTATTTTGGCGTCATCCCGTGCCTGCTGTTCCAGCTGCCCTTTGAGGCATTGACCAGCGTGCGGGATCTGCCGCCCAGCCTGCCGATGATCTTGCTTAGCTGGCTGTTCCTGCTGGCGGCGTTCGGCTGCATCAAACAGGCCGCCCGCCGCTGGTTCCCGGACATGAGCGCTGCTGTCTACCTGCTGCTCTGCGCAGGCATCGGCACCGGCAGCCAAATTTACTATTTACTGCTGCGCCCCTCTATCTATGAGTACGCTATCCTGTCCGGCGCTGCCTTCGTCATGCTGGCGCTGTGGCAATGGCTGCTGGCCGCCAACCAGCCCGCCGAAAAGCACGGCCGCATCCTCTTTCATCTCGCGTTGGGCAGCTTGTGCATGGCCTTTGTGGCTGGCTGTCGCCCTCAGATGGTGCTGTTTGCTGCCCTCTGCCTGCCCATCTTCTGGCAGCGCTACCTGCGGGAAAAGTGCCTGTTCACCAAGCAGGGCATCACCGAGGCCGTTGCCTTTGTGCTGCCCGTGGTGCTGGTCGCCATCGGACTGATGTGGTACAACGCTGCCCGGTTCGGTTCGCCTTTTGATTTTGGTGCTAACTACAATCTGACCAGCAACGATATGACCCGCCGCGGCTTCTCGGTGGGCCGCACTGCCCCCGCCGTGTTTACCTTCCTCTTCGGCATCCCCGGCGTGCAGGCGGTGTTCCCGTACCTGACCGCCACCAAAATGCAGACCAACTATATGGGCCTGACCATCACCGAGCTGTTCTACGGCGGTGCCTTTGCCTGCCTGCCTCTGCTGTGGGGGCTGGCCAGCCTGCCGCTTGCCCGCCGCCGTCTGGCTGCCAAGCGTGATCTGCGCACTTTTGTAGTTGTGGTACTGGCTGCCATGTTGGTGCTGGCCGTGCTGGATTGCCAGATGGCCGGTATGCTCTACCGTTATCAATCCGATTGGCTTGGTCCGCTGCTGTTGGCCGCCGCGCTGGCCTGGGCATTGGCCGAGCATGTACTGCAAGCCCACGCCGCTCAGTCCGGCATCGATGTATTGCAGCGTGCATTCTGTACCATCCTGCCGCTGGCTGTGCTGGCCGGTGCCTGCTACAGTTTCTGCGTCTACTTCACTGCCGAGCCCGGCCTGATTGGCCAGAACCCTGCCCTCTACCAAAACGTCAGCCGCCTGGTCCAGTTCTGGCTGTAACCCCCGGAAAAAAGAAAGAAAAAAGAGAAGGAGCCATTCTATGGCAGAAAAGAACCTCTACACTGTCATCGTAGCCGATGACGAGGACGAGCTGCGGGAAGCCGTCTGCACAATGATCCCCTGGGAAGCCCTCGGTTTCCACCTGGTGGGCAGTGCCAGCAACGGCCTGGACGCCCTCGAACTTGTCGAGCAGCTGGAACCCGACCTGCTGCTCACCGACATCCGCATGCCCTTCATCACCGGCATTGAGCTGGCCCGCCAGGTCCGCGAGATCCGCCCCGCCATGCACATTGCCTTTTTAAGCGGCTACGATGATTTCGAGTACGCCAAGCAGGCCATCCAGTACAACATCATCAGCTACATGCTCAAGCCTCTCACCATGGACGGCCTGGCCGCCGAGCTAAAATCCATCCATGAGCGCATCGACCACCAGTATGCCAGCCTGCGCCGCAGCGGCATCGTGCAGGAGGACCGCGCGTCCTTCCTGATCCCGCTGGTGCTGGAACACTGCGATAATACCTCCGACGCCGTCGAAGCCGCCCTGCGCACCTCGGCTGCCGCCTGCGGCCTGCTGCGCGGCACCGATGACCGCAGCCAGCTGGTGGTGTTGACCGCCCAACCTGACGACAATAGCGAGAACGCCGCCGGTTTCGTCCGGATGGTGGACCAGCTGGCCAACAAATATCTTCGCCACTATGCGTTTTTCTGCAACGGCCATGTGGTGGCTGTGCTGTTCGGAAACCCTTCGGATTTCGACGAGTACCTGCACATTCTGGCCGACGAGATCTGCCAGCTGACCGAGCGTGCCCTGGGGCAGCATTGCGTTGTCGGTGTCAGCCGCGCCGCTGCCCGCTTCTGCGAGCTGAACGCCGGATACCGCCAGTCCATGGAGGCCCTGGCCGCCGCAAAAGAGACCGAGGGCGGCGTCAGCTTCACCCCCGATGTGCGCAAGGGCGGCAGCCTGTGTGAGCGCGCACTGGAGATCATCGAGCAGCATTACTCTGACGAGGACCTCTCGCTGGCATCCTTAAGCGCCATGCTGGACGTCAGCCCCAACCACCTGAGCGCCTGCATCAAGAAAACGGCAGGGGAGACCTTCATCAACATTCTGGTGCGCCGCCGCATGGAGACCGCCCAGCAATTGCTGTTGACCACCGACCTGCAGATTCAGGAAATCGCCCGCCGCTGCGGCTACAGCGACCAGCACTATTTCAGTTATTGCTTTAAAAAGTACAGCGGCACCTCGCCGGGTGCCCTGCGCCGCAGCCATACCGCAGGAGCCCAGGCATGAAGCCCCGCCACGCACCGCGCACCGCCCCGCTGATAGCCTCCCTGGTGGTGGCCATCGCAGCAGTTACGCTGATTTTATCTACCGCCACATTTTTGCGCAGCTACCGTCAGGCTATCGTGGAGGGGGCCCGCACTAGCAGTTCCCAGGCGGTCAGCCAGGTGGTGGGGTCCGTCGGCAATTATGTCGATAATATCGATGAGATCATGGATCTTGTTATGGACTCCATGAACCAATCGCCGGAGGAGCGCAATGCTTTGCTGGATGCACTGCAGACCACCCGCAGCGAGGTGATTGCTATAACCACCTATGATGCCGACGGCGTTTTGCAGGACTGCTGGGCCAAGGACCACACCCCACGCCAGAACATCCTGCGCAACAGTTCCTTCGACCTGGTTACGGCTAAGCGCCGCGGCCGCGGTTACGTCAGCATCCCCCATGTCGAAACAATTTTTGAGGGCTACTACCCGTGGGTCGTCAGCGTTGTCCGCCGCATGCCGGAGGATTCGCCCCGGCAGTGGATTTCGATGGACATCCGTTTTTCAGCTCTGGCCGCCACCATCAACAATGTGGGCATCGGCCAGCACGGCTACTGCTACCTGATGGACGAACGCGGCAACATGGTCTACCACCCCCAACAACAGCTACTCTACGCAGGGCTGAAAAAGGAGGAGGCCGGACGGCTGGCATGCCTGGGTGACGGCACCTATGTGGAGGATACCGTCATCTACACCACGCAGAAAGTCCCCAACAGCACATGGCGCGTGGTCGGCATCAGCTATATTGACGAGACCGTCAACGAAAGTTTCTGGCAGATGACCCGTATCATTCTGATTGCCGCCGCGCTGATTCTGGTTGCTGCTGTGGTGGTCGGCTTTGTGCTGTCCCGCATTATCAGCCGCCCGCTGCAAAAACTGGAAACCGCTATGGAAGCCTTTGAGCAGAACGCCGATGGCTTTGTTTTCAATTCCATCACCGGCACCCGCGAGGTCGAGGAGCTGTCCGATTCGTTCCTCCACATGGTGGGCCGCATCCAGCGGTTGATGACCGCCGTGCGCGAGGAGGAAGTCGCCCTGCGCAAAACCGAGCTGAAAGCCCTGCAGGCGCAGATCAACCCGCATTTTCTCTACAACGCACTGGATTCCATCGCCTGGATGTGCGAGCGCGGCAAAAACGCTGACGCCGTCCAGATGGTGCATGCCCTGGCGCGGCTGTTCCGCATCAGCATCAGCCGCGGACACGAGCTGATCCCGATTGAGAAAGAGTTGCAGCACGCCGAGGCCTACCTGCAAATTCAAAAATACCGCTACAAAAACCAATTTACCTACCATTTCACAGTGGATGAAAGCTGCACGCAGTACCTCTGCAACAAGATCACCCTGCAGCCCATCATCGAAAACGCCATCGTTCATGGTCTGGACCTGATGGTCGAGGACGGCCACATTGAGATCACCGTCTGCCCTGACGGCGGCGATGTGCTGCTGAAAGTCAGCGATGACGGCATCGGCATGGCACCGGAGCAGGTAGCCGCACTGCTGCAAAACGAACCCAGCGACCGCACCGGCATCGGCATCAAAAATGTCAACGACCGTCTGCGCATCTATTTTGGCCCCGGCTACGGGCTTTCCATCAATAGTGTGCCCGACGAGGGTACCACCGTCACCATCCGTATGCCGCAGGTCCCAGCCGACCGGGAGGGCGATTATGATAAAACACGTTAAAACGCTTGCCGCCTGTCTGTCGGCCCTGCTTCTGGCAGGCTGTGCGGCTTCGCCCACCCCGCGCCCACCACGACCTGCTACCACGTTGCCATGATTGCCAAATCCACCAGCACCGAGTTCTGGAGTGCGGTCTTTGCCGGGGCCGAGGCCGCCGCCACTGAGTACAACATGGATCTGACCATCACCGGCTCCGAGAGTGAGGAGGACTATTCCTCCCAGAACGACCTGATTGAAAAGGCCGTCGAGGAGGGTGCCCAGGCCATCATCTTCTCGGCGTCAGATTACCAGCAGAATGCCGCCGCCATCGATGCCGCCGCCGACAAAGGCGTGCGCATCGTCGTGGTGGATTCGGCGGTCAACTCCAGCAAGGTCTCTGCCTATGTCGGTGCCGATAACTACGGTGCCGGGCAGATGGCCGCCAAGTCAGCGCTGGAAAACGTCGAAGGTCCGCTGCACGTCGGCCTGGTCAGCTACAACGTCAACAGCCCCAATGCACAGGAGCGGGAGGAGGGCGTCATCGACACTCTTACCGCCAGCGGCCGTGCCGAGGTTGCCGCCACCGTCTACAGCGTGGCCACCCCGGAAAATGCCCGCGCCGAGACGCTGACCATGCTGGCCCGCCACCCTGAGATCAACGTGCTGATCTCCTTTAACGAGGCCGTCAGCGTTGGCGCGGCCCAGGCTGTCTCCGATTTAAACCGCGCGGATGACCTCTGGATGGTCGCTTTCGACTCCAACATCACCACAGTGGATGCCCTGCACACCGGCGCAGTAGACGCCATGGTGGTGCAGAACACCTACGGCATGGGCTATTTCAGCGTCGAGAATGCCTACAAGCTGCTGGCCGGGCAGGGGAGCGACGTAACCCGAGAGACCGAAACCGCCACCCGCATCATTGACCGCAGTAACATTTTCGCCCTCGACGGCCAAAAAGCCGTTTTCCCGTTTGAATAACCGTATAAATTCATCCTATCCCGCAGGTTTCTGCGGGATATTTTTTCTTCAATTTTATTACAGCAATAACTTTTTCGTCACTTTTGCTGTGCATCTTGCACAAAACGCATTGTCTATGAATGTAGAAACCGTCCAATAAGGTGAAAAATCTGCATCTTTATCGGTGAAATTTCACCTTGTTTTTTCTTTCACTATCGGGTAACATAATAACTGTCAACCGGGTCTGCCTCCTCTACAAGGTGACCCGAAAAAAACCACTGCAAAAAGAAGGAGAAAACAATTATGAAAAAGTTACTCGCACTCGCAGTTGCAGGCACTATGGCCGTTTCTCTGGCCGCTTGCGGTTCTTCCGCATCCAGCGCTCCCGCTTCCTCCGAAGCTACCTCTGAGGCCGCTACCTCCGCTGCCGAGAGCGCAGCTGAGAGCGTTGTCGAGACCACTCAGGGCGGCAAGGTTGGCGTCTGCATCTACAAGTTCGACGATGCTTTCATGACCACCTACCGTAATGCTCTGCAGGAAATCCTCGAGGGCAAGGGCTACGAGGTCACCATCGTGGACGGCAACAACGACCAGGTCAAGCAGACTGAGCAGATCAACACCTTCATCACCCAGGGCGTCGACGCGCTGATCATCAACCCGGTCATGACCTCTGCCGCTGATCAGATCATCTCCACCGTTAAGGATGCCGATGTTCCCACCGTCCTGATCAACCGTGAGCCCACCGCCGATCAGATGTCCGCTTACGACAAGCTGGTCTACGTTGGCTGCGACGCCGCTCAGTCCGGCACCTTCCAGGGCGAGCTGATCCTCGAGACCGAGAACAAGGGCGACATCAACGGCGACGGCAAGGTTTCCTACATCATGATCCAGGGCGACCCCGAGAACATCGACGCCCAGCTGCGTACCGAGTACTCCGTCAAGGCTCTGACCGATGCCGGCGTCGAAGTTGAACAGCTCGACCTGCAGCGTGGTGACTGGGACCGCAACAAGGGCCAGGAAATCTGCCAGAACGACCTCGCTAAGTACGGCGACCAGATCGAGGTTGTCTTCTGCAACAACGATGACATGGCTATCGGCGCTCTGCAGGCTATTCAGGCTGCCGGCCGTACCGTCAACAAGGACATCTACCTCGTTGGTGTCGACGCTCTGGACGCTGCCAAGAACGAAGTTGCTAACGGCAACATGACCGGCACTGTTCTGAACGATGCTAAGGGCCAGGCTACCCAGGCTGTTGAGTGCATGGAAGAGTTGTTGGGCGGCAAGACCTACGCTGCTGGTGAGCAGAGTGTCTACGTTGACTACGTCAAGGTCACTCCTGACAACGTTAAGGACTTCCAGTAATCAGCTTACTTAAAACCGAAATCCGGGGTGCGTGTGCACAGGCGCACGCACTCCTTTTTATCAGAAAATGGTTACAAAAGATTTAAAGGTTAAAGGGGGCCAGCGAATTGTCAGAGTACCGCTTGGAGATGTGTGATGTCGTCAAGACGTTCCCCGGCGTCAAGGCCCTGGACCACGCGCAGCTGAAACTGAGACCGGGCACCGTGCATGCGCTGATGGGCGAGAACGGCGCGGGCAAATCCACGCTGATGAAGTGTATGTTCGGTATCTACCACATGGACGAAGGCAAGGTTATTTATGAGGGGCAGGAGGTTCAGATCAAGGGACCTCTGGATGCACTGAATCGCGGCATTGCGATGGTGCACCAGGAATTGCAGCCCATCCCGGAGCGTTCCATCGGCGAGAATATCTACGTCGGGCGCTACCCAACCAAGAAATACGGACCCGTCACCGTCATCGACCACGACAAGATGTATGAGGATGCGGCCAAGGTCCTGAAGGAAGTCCATCTGAATTATGATCCGCACGCAAAGCTCGGAACCTTGAGCGTTTCCCAGATGCAGCTGGTGGAGATCGCCAAGGCGGTCAGCGCCAACTGCAAGGTCCTGATCCTGGACGAGCCGACCTCCTCGCTGACCGACAACGAGGTGGAAGCGCTGTTCCGCATTGTGGACGATCTGCGCGCCAAGGGCGTTTCGATCGTGTACATCTCCCACAAAATGGACGAAATTCTTCGCATCAGCGATGAAGTCACCATCATGCGCGACGGCCAGTATATCGGCACCTGGGCGGCAAAGGAGCTGACCACCGATGCGATCATCACCAGGATGGTCGGACGTGAGCTGTCGAACCTCTACCCGCCGCGCTCGAATACGCCCGGTGAGGTCGTGTTTGAGGTCAAGGACTTCACCTCCATCAACCCCAAGAGCTTCCGTCACGTCAACTTCAACGTCCGCAAGGGTGAGATCCTCGGCGTTGCGGGTCTGGTCGGTGCCCAGCGCACCGAGCTGATGGAGGGTCTGTTCGGTCTGCGCTGCCACACGTCGGGCACCATCACCTATAAGGGCAAGGAACTGACCATCAACCAGCCGCAGGACGCCATCAAAAACGGTATCGCCATGCTGACAGAGGACCGCCGCGCCACCGGTATTCTGGGTGTGCTTTCTATTGCGGATAACGTCTCCATTGCATCGCTGAACAAGTATCTGATCGGCGGCATCATGCTGGACGACAACAAAATCGAAAAACTCGTGCAGGATAATGTTGCCAAGCTGTCTATCAAGACGCCGTCCTCCAAAACGCAGATTCAATCGCTGTCCGGCGGTAACCAGCAGAAGGTGCTGATTGCCCGCTGGCTGGCCAACGACCCCGATGTTTTCATCATGGACGAGCCGACCCGCGGCATCGACGTCGGTGCAAAGTATGAAATTTACTGCATCATCGCCGACCTGGCCAAACAGGGCAAGAGCATCATCATGATCTCCTCCGAAATGGGCGAGCTCATCGGTATGTCCGACCGCGTGATGGTCATGTGCGACGGCCGCTGCACCGGCTTTATCGATGGTGATAAGGCAAATCAGGAGAACATCATGACGCTGGCTACCCAGTTTGAATAAGGAGGAGATCCGAAAATGGAGAAAAAATTCGATGTAAAAAAGTTCCTTTCCAATAACGCCATCATCATCCTGATCGCTCTGCTGGCGTTGTTTGTAGGTTCTACTACCCAGAACTTCTTTACCTCTACCAACGGCAAAAACCTGCTGCTGAACGTTGCCCCGCGTTTCATCATCGCCTGCGGCGTGTCCGGCTGCCTGATCACCAAGGGCACCGACCTGTCCGCAGGCCGCAAGGTCGGCCTGGCCGCCTGCTTCTCCGCCATGCTGCTGCAGAGTGTTGACTACTCTGCCCGCATGCTGCCCTGGCTGCCCGATATTCCGTGGCCCGTGGCCCTGCTAATCGTCATAGCGATCATGGCCTGCTTTGGTGCCATCAACGGCTGCATTATCGCATTCCTGAAGGTTCCTCCTTTCATCGCTACGCTGGGCATGCAGACCATCGTTTACGGCCTGTGCTCCGTCATCACTAACAACCAGCCCATGGGCGGTTACAAGCAGAGCTACCTGACGGTTGCCAGCGGCACGCTGGGCCCCATCCCGTTCTTGGCCATCTTCGCGCTGATCGTCGGCATCTTCTTCTGGTTCCTGTACAATAAGACCCGTCACGGCAAGTACATGTACGCCATCGGCGGCAACGAGAACGCCGCTCAGGTTGCCGGTGTCAACGTCACCGCATCCCTGATCCGCATCTACATCCTGGCATCCTGCATGTATGCTCTCGGTGGCTTCCTCGTCGGCGCAAAGGCCGGCGGCGCTTCCACCAACACCGGCAACGGCTATGAGCTGGAAGCCATCGCAGCCTGCACCATCGGCGGCGTTTCCACCAACGGCGGCGTCGGCAAGGTCTCCGGCATCCTCGTCGGCGTTCTGGTGTTCGAGGTCTTGAAGATCTGCCTGCAGTTCCTGGGCGTCGACCCCGCCTACACCTACATTGCACAGGGCCTTGTCATCGTCATCGCCGTTGCCCTTGACCTGCGCAAGTACCTGGCCAAGAAGTAATCCGCTATGGCAGACGAAATCAAAGACGAGACCCCACAGACTGCCCCTGAAGGGACTGAACAGAAATCGGACCGTCCCGACCGCAGCCAGCTGAACGCCTTTGAGAATTTCTATGAGAACTTCTCCAAAGTTCCGCTGAAATACATTGATGCGTTCATCGTCGTATGCGCTATCGCTCTTGCCTTGTTCAGGCAGAGCTTGCCGCTTTCGTCCAACAGGCGCTCGTCCACATCCACGGCAACGACTTCAGCCAAAAACAGGTCGTGGCTGCCTAAGGGGATTACCTGGGTCACTTTGCACTCCAGATTGACGGGGCTTTCTTCCACCAGCACGGTGCCAACTTTGGCGGCGGGGGAGGGGGTCAGGTGCATGGCGGAAAATTTATCCACATCGCGGCCGCTTTTTACGCCGCACCAGTCCACCGCGCGTACCAGGCTTTCTGTCGGCAGGTTGATGACAAACTCGCCGCTTTCTTTGATCAAATGGTGGC
>VOFH01000508.1_pt1 | contig 70001 bp, 95 predicted proteins | sample 5384091 | NCBI WGS metagenome assembly VOFH01 (sample SAMN12384727, study PRJNA508395) | human gut metagenome | isolation source: healthy gut G | host: Homo sapiens | reverse complement strand
AGCGCCGCAGCGTCTTCGAACAGCCGGCGGCGATTGACGTGGGTGGCGACGATCGTGCCGTTGCCCGGCAGCGAGAGACCCAGCGCCTCGGTCAGACAGTTCATCGAGTTGGCCGTGAACATGCCCGAGCACGATCCGCAGCCGGGGCAGGCGCAGCGCTCGATCTCGGCGATCTGCGCGTCGCTGCACGTCTCGTCGGCCCCCATCACCATGGCGTCGATCAGGTCGACGCTGCGGCCCTGAAATTTTCCGGCCTCCATCGGCCCGCCCGAGACGAAGACCGTCGGGATGTTGAGCCGCATGGCGGCCATCAGCATGCCGGGGGTGATCTTGTCGCAGTTCGAAATGCAGACCAGCGCGTCGATCTTGTGGGCGGAGGCCATGTACTCGACGCTGTCGGCGATCCGTTGATCGAGCAAAGGTAGAACTTTTTAAAAACAATAAAAATTATTACCCGCTTTTTTGAAGGGTGAACCACAATTCCCTCGGCTTCGAAAATTCACGGAATCCGGAAAATACGGCGGATCGGCCCATACAAAGCGAACCGGACGGACGGCGGCCGATAAAAACAGCGGCATACGTATTTTTTTTTACCTTTGCTGCGTTATAAACTTATAATCGAAAAGAACATGAAGGAAGAATATATCCCGTTTGTCAACGACCTGATCGAACTGGCCATCCGCGAGGACATCGGCGACGGCGACCATTCGTCGCTCGCGTGCATCCCGCACGACGAACGCGGCCGGATGAAGCTGCTCGTCAAGCAGGAAGGCGTCCTGGCCGGCGTCGAAGTCGCCGAAACCGTGCTGCGCCGGCTCGATCCGGAAGCGAAATTCGAAAAACGGCTCGACGACGGCGCGCGCGTCCAACCGGGCGACATCGCCTTTTACGTCGAAGGACGGCTGATCTCATTGTTGCAGGCCGAACGCATCCTGCTGAACATCATGCAGCGAATGAGCGGCGTGGCGACACAGACGGCCGTTTACGTCCAAGAACTGGACGGGCTCAAAACTCAGGTGATCGACACGCGCAAAACCACGCCGGGTATGCGCGTGCTGGACAAGATGGCCGTCCGCATCGGCGGCGGCGGCAACCACCGCATCGGGTTGTTCGACATGGTGATCCTCAAGGACAACCACATCGACTTCGCCGGCGGCATCACGCCCGCGATCCGCAAGACGCAGGCCTACCTGAAAGAGAAAGGCAAAAATATCCCGATCGAAGTCGAGGTGCGATCGCTGGACGACATCCGCGAAGTGCTCTCGGTAGGCGGCGTAGACCGGATCATGCTCGACAACTTCTCGCCGGAGACGACCCGCGAGGCGGTCGCGTTGATCGGCGGACGATACGAAACCGAATCGTCGGGCGGCATCACGCTGAAAAACCTGCGCGAATATGCCGAATGCGGCGTAGACTTCATCTCGGTCGGCGCGCTGACGCACCAAATCAAGAGCCTCGACCTGAGCCTGAAAGCGTGTAAGGCCGGCGAATAATCTCTCTTGCCGATGAATTTCGAAACGCGGTATGACCTGTCCCGGCGCGGACGATGCGCCGGACGTTTACTTTTCCTGATTACGATGGCTGCGCTTATCCTGAATCCCGGTGCGGCGGCCCAAGGCCGCTTCGACTACGCCGACCTGCGCGGCGGTTTGTTCACGCCGAAAACCGTCGGCGGCGTCCGCAGTATGCGCGACGGCGAACATTATACGGCGGTCGACAGCGGCCGCATCGTCCGATATAGCTACCGGACGGGCGAACGGCTGGCCGTGATTTTCGACCGCGCGACAGCCACCCCGTCGATAGACTTTACGGATTACCGGTTCAGCGCCGACGAAACCCGCATCTTGCTGTCGACCGACGTAAAACCGGTGTACCGCCGTTCGTTCACGGCCGAATACTGGATATTCGATACGAAAGACGGATCGCTCAGGCGGCTTTCGACGGGCGGGCCGCAGCAACAGGCCGCCTTCTCGCCGGACGGCCGCCGCGTGGCCTTCGTTCGCGACAACGACCTTTTCGTGGCCGACCTCGCGGACGGCGCCGAACGCCGCATTACCTCCGACGGACGGAAGAACCACATCATCAACGGTATCCCCGACTGGGTATACGAAGAGGAATTCGCCTTCGCGCGGGCGTTCGAATGGTCGCCCGACGGACGGCGGATCGCCTGGCTGCGGTTCGACGAAAGCCGCGTCAGGAGTACAATATGAACCGTTTCGACGGGAAGCTGTATCCGGAAAACTACACGTTCAAGTACCCGAAGGCCGGCGAGGAAAACTCGATCGTCGAACTCTACTGCCACGATCTGGAAACCGGCGAAACCGTCCGGATCGATACCGGCGGCGAAACCGACCGATACATTCCGCGCCTGCTGTGGACGCCGTCCGGAGAGCTGGCTTTCTACCGGCTGAACAGGCTGCAAAATCACTTCGAAGTGTTATTGAGCGACCGCAACGGCGCGACGCGCGTCGTTTACGACGAACGCGACGAACGCTACGTCGAACACGCCGACCGGTCGACCGTCACGTTCCTGCCCGACGGCGACCGTTTCGTCGTCCGCAGCGAACGGAACGGCTACATGCACCTGTACTTGCACAGCATCCGCAAAGGCTTTCTGAAACAACTGACCGACGGACAGTGGGAAGTCACGGCGATGCTGGGCGTCTCCGACGACCGGGTTTACTACTTGTCCACCGAAACCTCGCCGCTCAGACGCGACCTGTATGCGGTCCGACTGGACGGCAAGGATAAGAAACGGCTGACCGGGGGCGACGGCACTTACAACATCCTGCCGTCCGAAGGGTTTCGCTACTACATCAGTTACTTTTCGAACGTCGAGACGCCGGAGCGGATCACGCTGCACGCCGCCGACGGCCGGCTGATCCGCACGCTCGAAGACAACGCCGCGCTACGGGATACGCTGGCGGAGCGGGGCGTACCGGTCAAAGAATTTTTCACGTTCCGGAATTCGGAAGGCATCGAACTGAACGGCTATCTGCTGCGGCCCGGCGATTTCGACCCGGCGAAAAAATACCCGGTGCTGATGACCCAGTACAGCGGTCCCCGGATCGCAGCAGGTCGCCGACCGCTGGACGATGGACTGGACGGACGTGCTGGCGCAGCAAGGCTATATCGTCGCCTGCGTCGACGGCCGGGGAACCGGGTTCCGCGGCGAATCGTTCCGCAAATGCACGTACCGGCAACTGGGACGCTACGAAACCGAAGACCAGATCGAAGCGGCCCGCTACCTGGGGTCGCTGCCTTACGTGGACGGGTCGCGGATCGGCATTTACGGCTGGAGTTACGGCGGGTTCATGGCGTTGAACTGCATTCTGAAAGGCAACGACGTGTTCCGCATAGCGATCGCCGTAGCGCCGGTCACCTCATGGCGTTTCTACGACACGGTTTACACCGAAATTTATAACGGCATGCCGCAGGACAATCCGTCGGGCTACGACGACAATTCTCCGATCCGTTTCGCCGACCGGCTCGAAGGAAAACTGTTGATCGCGCACGGCACGGCCGACGACAACGTGCACATTCAAAACACCTACGAAATGGCCGCCCAACTGACCGCGCACGGCAAACCGTTCGAAATGCGGATCTACCCGGACAAAAACCACAGCATGGGCAATGCGCGGCACCACCTGCTGGAACGGTGCATCGAATTCGTAAAAGAAAATCTGTAAAAAAACGCCTCGGCCGTTTGGCGATGCGGCAAAAACTCGTTACCTTGCAGGAAGATAACCTAACCCCTGCAAAGCATGAAAACAAATGCAGCCGTTGCCGGATTGATCGCTCTGGGTTGCCTGTGCTTGTCGTTCAGCCCGCGAATCACGGATTCTCCCGCAGCCGGAGAGACGGCATCTTCATCCGTTTCCGCAAAAACGGATTCTCTGCAAAGGGAAGTCCGCCGTTTCGAAGACACGGTGCGTCAGATGGAAAAAAAAGAACTGGGCTGGGCCGTGTTCGAAGAAGCCACCGAAATCGCTTACCGCAAGGGAATCATCGCCCCGGTCTATTCGTTGGCCGACTATCGTTTCGACATCGCATCCTACAACCTGAAAATCGACTCCTGCAAGGCCTATCGCCGGGCTTTCGACGACGCGGAGGAACAACTGCGCCAGGTGCTGATGCAGGACTCGGCTTACCTGTCGCTGATGCGGCACCTTCCGGAAAAGGACGGGAAACCGGACTACGAACGCCTGAAGGCCGGGCAGGAACTGATATTCACCCGCCTGTCGCACACCTCCGAGGAATACCGCTGGAAGCGGGAGATCCGCGAACGCAGGCTGCTCGAATCGAACACCGCGCTGCTGCGCACCGTCGCTGCGATCTGCCGCAGGCAAAACCGGGAGGTTCCGCCGTTTCCGGTTCCTCACTTACAGAACAAAATACAGAAAGACGCGGAAGCCATCGGATCGGATCTCGCCACATACCTGTCTCCCGACAAAGAGATGGAAATGAAATACAGCGACGAACTGCGGCAGGCCATCGCCTCGCTGGAAGAAGCTCGCGAAGCCCTGTGGCTGACCCGGCAGGATCTGTACCGTCTGCAGGACGAGCGAAAATAATAATCCGCCGCAGCCATGAAAATCCCGATTTGCCTGATCTTCCCGTTCGTATTGCTGTTCCCGCACGCCCGGGCCGAAAATCCGGACGATTTTTCGCCGGAACGCAAGACATGCATTCTGCACCTGAGATCGGTCAGGGACTCACCCAAAAAGACATAGACAGCAAAAGGCTGCGGATCAACGCGATCCTGTTCACCGAGGGGATCGCGGAGAACCACGGTTGCCGACCAGCCTTACATCCGGCTTCCGTTCCCGTGCCTCGGATACGACAATCTGGACGATTACGTCCGGGCCGTCGATTCGTTGCAGACGTTCGACCGGAGCTATTATCCGGCCGCCCAGCGACGCAGGGACAGTCTCCTTTCCCTCTCCTGCCGTTACCGGGCCGTTCCGGACGAAACGGACTCGCTGGAACTCGTATTCAAAAAAGCCGTGCTCCGGAGGTTGTATGCAGATTTTCGGGCGCACGGGCGGCCGATAAACACGGAATACATCCTGGGGCCGGAGAACACGAACCGGGTCGTGGAAAAAAGCCACGAACGTCGAAGACTCGCGCTGGAACTGGGCGCCCTGTGTCGGCTGCTGGATAAAAACAGATTGCAGCGGCCGCGCTCTGGACTCCGCAATGGAGTCGCTACGTGCAGCCGATCCCGACGGCGAACGATTCGCTGTTCGCACGGATACGGCTCCGATCGGTCGATTCGCTCTGCCGCGCGACGGAGCGCAAAAACTGCAGATCAACAAAAGGGTATACGATTTGATTATCCGCGAGGTAATCCGTACCGGGCGGCCCTTCCCGATGGAGTCGCTCGAAAGATGCGGTTCCATCCCCGTAGCCCGCTATCGGGCGCAGCTTTGCAGGAAGGAAAAAACGGTTCCGGAACAGATCGGATCGTTCGAATTCCAGCCTCCGGCTGCTGAAAACGATAGCGACCGACTTCCGGCGGCAGCGGAAACTGTTGCCGGAAGGGGAAGTCACCCAGCTTGCCCGGTACCTCGACATCAACGCGGACGCAAAAATCATGCTGCTACGCGAAGAACTCGACGTCTTGGAACAAAAAACGGAACAGGCGATCGAAACTTACGTAGAACAAAAATACTTGTAAAACAAAACAATATGGAATTTTTAACGGAATATCATTTGCTGGGACTGGTCATCGGGATCGCCACCTTTTTGATTATCGGACTGTTTCACCCGGTAGTCGTCAAAGCCGAATATTACTGGGGAACCGGATGCTGGTGGATTTTCCTCGTGCTCGGAATCGGCGGGATCGCCTGGTCGCTGCTGACCGACAACGTACTGATCGCCGCGCTGGCCGGCGTGTTCGCGTTCTCGTCGTTCTGGACGATCAAGGAACTGTTCGAACAGCAAGAGCGCGTCCGCAAAGGCTGGTTCCCGGCCAACCCGAAACGCCGGACGAAACAGGTATGCCGGACGGAAGAAAAAAAACGGTAAAAACGGCAAAGTCCCCGGTTTCTAATTTAAACCGGGGACTTCTTTATTACTTTCGCCGGAAAACGGTAATCCCGCCCGAAACGATCACTGCTTTTCGAGTTCCAGCAACTTGCTTTTACAAAGCGCGGGACCGGAACGGCTCCATCGATTGTTATCGACCACCCGTCCCTGCTTATCGACCACAACGCAGTGCGGAATCCCGTAAATGTCGAATTTAGTACAAAGCAAGTTCCACTGATCGTCGGACAGCCTCAGGCGCTCGCCCTGAATCCGGCGTTCGGAAAGGAACCGATCGTAAGCCGCAAGCGGGGATATTCCTTCGGACGTGATATATAGGAACTTGATTTTCGAATCTTTCAGGCTCTTCGACCGTTTGGCGGGCCTCAACCATCCCCTGCCTGCACGGAGCGCATCCGGTGCCCCAGAAATCGATGTATAGCACGTATCCCCTGTACGGAGCGATCAGGCTCGTCGAAATAGTCGTCGGCTTTGGTTCGCGGCTCGTCTTTTTCGACCGGCCGGATTATGACCGACGAGGCTTCTTCGTACGCCCGCACGATCCGGCCGGTCAGGTACGGCGTCCCGACATACGGCAGCAACCGGGTCATTTCCGCGAAAAGATCCAACCGAAAATTCTCGTTTTGCTGTTGCTGCGACACGAGGCTGTAAAAATAACCGGTCAATGCGTAATCGTAAGCCAGGCAACGGTCCAATCCGTAACGGCGCAGCGTATCGAACGCATTCGCATACATGTATTTTTCGCGCAGCGTATCCAGCCGCGCCTGCTCTTTCGCCCGCTGCGCGTTGAACTCTTTGAGACAAGCCACGAAGCGACGACTGATCATCGTATCCCGGATCGAGACGGACTCTCCCCGGCTCTTGAACGGCAGGCTGTCCAACTCGGCCCGCTGCCCGGGAGTCAGGTCGGGACATCCTTCCCGCACCTTTCCGGCGATATACGCGATCAGCCCCGGCCCGAACAGACCGCTGAATGCGGAAAATGCATCTGCGATACGGCCTATATTCATCACCGGACTGCTGACGACAAGCCGGCTGATTACCGAATTCGCATCGGACGTAGTAATCATCAGCGGATCGTCGACCCGCTCCATCGTAACGAAATCGTAAAAGGACGCCGGAAGCGGCCGGTAATCGGGATTCCTCTCGGCCTCGTAAACACCGTCGTCGCGCAACCGACCGTTTATGATTTTCGAATTTTGATTCGCCGACGCATAGTCCAACAAATTACAAAATGCCCGCTGACTATGCTCCGCGTAGAGCAGATCCCGCGTCCGGCCGCTTATTTCGTAACGGGCCGCCAGAGCCGACAACGAATCTTCCGTCCGGCGAAAACGTTCGGCGATCCACGCCTTGTATTCGTCGGCAGCCCCTCTCCCGACGCACTCCTGAGTCCGGCCGTAAACGCTGTCTTGCGCCGGCACGATTCGGTCGGCGATCATCCGGTACATATTGTATTCGGCCGCGCGGCCCATAAACCGCGACCGGCTCCAGTCCTTCATTCCCGATCTGCACTGAGGATTCTGCAGATCCGACATCACGAAACGGCACATCAGCGTATCGCCCGGCTCGACGTACAAATTCCTGATCGTTCCGGGTCCCAGGCTCATCACCAAGGTCTTCGGATGTTCCGTTTCGATTTCGGCGGAAAAACGGCCGTCCGGAAGCACCTCGATCAGCGCCGCGCAATCCCGGCGCGTTATCGGATCGTACGACATCAGGGTTCCCGACGTAAAGCCGAACTGCGGCGTATACCCTTCCAGAATACCCCGGATCACGGCCGTGCCCGGACGATACAGCTCGTTCCGGTACTTCTCCGGATCGTATTTCCACTCCGCCGCCGGCGTAGTGCGGCGCACCAGGTCGCGGCCCAGCGTCGCGAACGTACGGCCATCGGAGCCGAGCAGCAGCGCGCCGTCGCGCCCTTCCTTCAAGCAGAGCGTCGTATCGCGATCGCCATTCTTAAGCTGCACCCACAGCGTTTTTCCTTTGCGGGTCACCGTTCCGTAATCCCAGAAATCGTTCCGCCACACCGCCGTCTGCGGCAGAAAACCGCAGACCCACCGGTTCGAACCGTCGGAAGTCATCCAATGGCCCGCAGCCCACGCCGGAAGCGGCGACGGCGCATCCTTCAGCCAAATGCCGTACGTATTTTCGAGCGGTTTCTGTCTGCCGAGAAAATCGACGCAACGCACATCCGCATCCAGCGGTTCGAAAACGAACCGCGCTTTCGACACGCCGGGAGCGGGTAGAAAAACCTCCTTGCCCAGTTCGAACCCTTCGGCCGCCAGCAGCCTGTACCGCCGGTCGCCGCCGCGTTCCCGCAGATAACATCCCGTATCGTAACGGATCCACGAAGCGGGATCGTTGCGTAACGTCACCTCGGCCACCGTCCGCTCTTTTGTGGTTTCGATCCGGTCGAACCGCACGACGTAAACATAATCGTTCCGCACCGGATCAACCGTACGTTTCTGTCCCCAAGCCGCACAGCACAGCAACAAAAACAATCCCGACAACAAACTCTTTTTCATATCGCATCGTTTTAGATTTGCAGGTTTCCGTCCGGAATCCGGACGCTAAACAAATTTAATAAAAATATCCTGAAAAAGCTATTTCATAACACAAAAAGACAACCCTTTCGGATTGTCTTTTAAAACATTTCTCTTTCTGCGCAACAAATACAGCGAATAACCGGGCCGCTATCGATGCCGCGGGACGTCGGTTTCTACTGCTACGCCGCTCCCCGCCACCCGATCCGGATCGTCGTCAAGGCTCTTTCTCCAGCTTCAGCAATTTACTTTTACAGTGTTCCGGCCCGATCCTGCACCACCCGTTATTATCGACGATGCGCCCCTGTTTATCGACTACGGCGTAATGCGGGATTCCGCCGATGTCGAATTTCGCTTTCAGCAGGTTCCACTGATCGCGGGTAACCCGGATATGCTCTCCCCCGATCCCGTTCTCCGTCAAAAAACGGTCGTAAGCCTCGACCGGCGACTGCGATTCGTCGGTAATATAAAGGAACTTGATTTTCAAATCTTTCAACTCTTCGACGACCGGTTTCGCCGCGATCATGCCGCTGCGACACGGCCCGCAACCCGTCGACCAGAAATCGAGGAATAGTACGTTTTCCTTGTAGGGCGCGATCAGTTCGTCGAAATATTCGTCGGCCTTCGTCCGCGGTTTCTGCCGCTCCTGCGTCCGGCGGGTTTCGCAACCCGAAGCATACGACTGCACGATCTTACCGGTCACGTACGGGGTTTTGACATAGGGCAGCAGCCGGGCTACCTCCTCCAGTCGGGCGCTGTCATTCTCCAGTCTGTCACCTTGACCGGCATACCAGCGTGCGAGCGTATAATCGTAAGCCACGCAGCGATCCAATCCGTAACTGCGCAAAGTGTCGAAAGCGGCCCGGTAAAGCGACCGTTCTTGTTCCGACCTGATCCGAGCGATCTCCCGTTTCAAAAAATCCTGCTCCAAAGCCCGGAAACGGCGGATGACGATAGTATCGAGCCCGGCCAATCCGGCGGAATCCCTTTTCCCGGCGATCAACGAATCCAGCGTAGCCATCTGATGCGGGGTCGGCTCCGGCATCGACGCTTTCATCCGCTTGCCGACATCGGCGACCGCTTTCATCCCGAGGGAGTCGTATCGTTTATTAAACCCGTTGTATGCGGCGCCTACGAACATGGCCGGGCCGTATTCGAGCCGGTTGATCACCTCGGCAAAGCAGGTTGTCGCGATCATCAGCGGATCGTCGACGAAATCCATCGTCATAAAATCGCAGAACGACTTCGGCAGCGGCCGGTAATCGGGATTCGGCGTCGCCTTATAGGTTCCGTCGGGCCGTTGCGAGTAGGTATACCGGCGATCGGAATGCCGCATCTGGTAATTGAGCAGGTTCCGGTATTCGGCTGTCCGGAAATTCGCGTACAGCAGATTCCGCGTCCGGGCGGAAAATTCATAGCGGGCGGACAGCGCCGCCAGCGAATCGTCCACCTGACGGAGCCGCCCGTCGATCCACGCCCTGAATTCGTCCGAGGCGTCCTTCTCGATGCATTCGCTCATCCGGTCGTAAACGCCCCACGGATTGGGCATCATCCGTTGGGCGATTAAATAAAACTGGTTATGCGGCGCCGAACCTCCCATGAACCGGGAACAATCCCATATCTGTTCATATCCATGCCGCCGGGGATTCTGCAAATCGGTTATACTGTAATAACACATCAACGTATCGCCCGGCGCCACGAATACATAACCGGAGATGTCTTCTCCGATCTGCATATACAATGCCTGCGGAGCTTCCACCTCCACTTCCACGTCGAACCGTCCGTCGGGCCGGATTTCGATCAGAGAATAAGAATCCCGGCGCAGGACATGGTCGGTCACGCCCAACGAACCGGTCGTATAGCCCAGCTTCGGGGTATAGCCGTCGATCACGCCGCGGATCACCGCTTTCTTTTTACCGTACAGGACGTCCCTGTATTTTTCCGGGTCGTATTTCCACTCCGCCGCCGGCGCAGTGCGGCGCACCAAGTCGCGGCCCAGCGTCGCGAACGTACGGCCGTCGGAGCCGAGCAGCAGCGTACCGTCGCGCCCTTCCTTCAGGCAGAGCGTCGTATCGCGATCGCCGTTCTTAAGCTGCACACACAGCGTTTTCCCTTTGCGGGTCACCGTTCCGTAATCCCAGAAATCGTTCCGCCACACCGCCGTCTGCGGCAGAAAACCGCAGACCCACCGGTTCGAACCGTCCGTCGTCAACCAGTTTCCCGACGCCCAATCCGGCAGTACCGAAGGTTTCTCCGATCTCTCCAGAAAAATTCCGTACGTATTATGCGATTTTTTCCAGCTCGGATCGATGAAATCGACGCAACGCACATCGGCATCGACCGGATCGAAAATGAAACGGGCTTTCATCTCGCCCGATTCGGGCATGTACACTTCCTTATTGAGTTCGAAGCCTTCCGCGGCCAACAACCGGTACCGCCGGTCGCTGCCGCAATCTTGCAGATACGTCGTCAGCGAATCGTACCGGATCCAGTAATTCGGGAGGTAGCGCAGCGTCACTTCGGCCACCGTCCGTTTACCGGTGATTTCGACGCGGTCGAATTTCGCCACATAGGAGAAATCGCTCCGGACGGGATCGACGATCCGTTTCTGTCCGTAAACGCTACAAGCCCACAGCAGCAGGAGACCTGCCAGCAGATTCTTTTTCATGACAGAGCAGTTTTAGGTTCGGGCACCGGCACATGCCGACGTATCACAAATATAGCAAAATACACCAAAAAAACCGCTTTGCGACACAAAAAGACACTCCGCCGCGAATTATTTGAAATATTTACGCTGGAACAGCAACAAGTAAATGACGCCGACGGTGATGTAACTGTCGGCGAAGTTGAAGATCGGGCTGAAAAACAGGAACGGCTCCCCTCCCACCCCGGGAATCCACGACGGGAAAACGCCCTCCACGATCGGGAAAAACAGCATATCCACGACTTTGCCGTGCAGAAATCCGGCATAACCGCCGCCTTCGGGCAGGAAAGTGGCGACGCTCGTAAAGGTCGATTCGGAAAACAACAGCCCGTAGAACGCGCTGTCGAGCACGTTGCCGAGCGCTCCGGCAAAGATTAGCGAGAAACCCGCCAGAACGCCGGCCGGCGCCTTTTTCCGGTATAAATAAAAAATATAATACCCCAAAGCACCGATCGCCAGCAGACGGAAAACACTGAGTATCAACTTCCCGTAATTACCCCCAACTCGAATCCGAACGCGGCTCCCGGATTTTCGATAAACCGGATGAAAAACCAATTCGGAAAAACCGTCACACTCTGATCCAACATGAAATGCGTCTTGATCCAAATCTTAACGATCTGGTCGAATACCAGCAAAGCGACGATCAACAGGATAATCTTCTTTTTACTCATCGTGAAGGGGCTCATTTAAGATTTGCAAAGATTGTCTATTTTTTTGGAAAAGACAAACCCGCAAACAAAAAAAGCAGACAGCCCGTTTCCGCAAACCGCCCGCTTTCGTCCCGACCTCCCCGTTATTTCAGCATATCGCTCAATTCTGCACCGGCTCTGAATTTGACCACATTCCGCGGGGCGATCCGGATAGCCGCCCCGTTCGGGGATTGCGTCCCGTACGTTCCGGCTTTTTTAGCCACCGAGAACGATCCGAAACCGACCAGTACGATCTTGTCGCCCGACCGCAACGTTTCGCCGGTCACTTCAATGAACGCGTCGAGCGCTTTTTTGGCATCGACTTTCGTAATTTTTGCATTTCGCGCAATGGCATCAACGAGTTGAGATTTATTCATGACTCTTAAGTTTAGGTAAACACGCTGAATTTCAGCACATTTACAAATATAGTCATTTATCTCGTAAAAACGAAAAACTTAAAATGGAAAATTCGCCAACCGTCCGAAACGCAAAACAAACGTCCCGCCGCCGGAAAACAAACGGGAGAAAGCGCACTACAAGTTGGAAAAGTAAAATTTCCGTTATATTTTTGTCCCCGGAGAGATGGCAGAGTGGTCGATCGCGGCGGTCTTGAAAACCGTTGAGCCTGCGAGGCTCCGGGGGTTCGAATCCTCTCTCCGCTGACAACCTTAACTATTAAGGTTTTACAAGTAAGGCACCCAAAAAGGAACCCATTTTAGGTTCTTTTGGGTGCTTTCCTTTATCCCCGTTAAAACAATTTGCGGAAGAAGCCGACTACGGCCGTAAATACTTTCGTCTTCCGAAGGAAGAAAAAGGCAACCGCCAATAGTACCAAAATCCCGAAAATGTAACGCCACCTGTACGGGTCGGCCGCCGGCTTCTCGGTAATATCGGCTTCCTTATCGGTGTCCGTATTCACTTTTTCCGCCTTGGTCGTTTCCGTCTTCTGTTCTTCCTGTGTTACCCCGGTCGCTTCGGTATTCTGTTTTACCGTGAATGTTTCGATACTCTTAATAGCTCCCTGCCTTCCGGTATCGGGCGGCTGCTTTTCTTTCGGTTCCTTCGGCCGGTTCTTGGGCGTGTCTGCAACCGTCTTAGACGGGCCGCCCGTCTTCGTAGTGCTCTGCTTTACCGGCAGGGTATCGGGTTCCGGCGGGAAAAACTCGATTTTCGTATAGGTTACTTCTACGCCTTCGGTTTTCGTACTGTCTACCGTCCGGCGAAATTCGGCCGCCGTCGTTTCGTCCCGCTTTTCTTCGGTCTTAGCCGTTTCCTTCGTGCTGCCGGCCAACTTTCGCGGCGTGCTGCAACCGGCAAGCAATACGGATAAAAAGCAACGCAATTACTACTATGCTAAATTTCGGTTTCATACTGAATATTTTAAGGCGTTAAGCCGGTTAAGCCACCCTTTGATAAACCGCTTTTGCGAAGGGTCGCGTTCCACAATCCGGTAAAGGAAGGCTTTGCGCTCGGCCTTAATCGTGTCGAACAATGTACGCGGGTCGGCGTTATTGACTGCCTGCAAGGTCTTCGGGCCTACGATACCGTCCGCTTGTACTCCTAATACGCGCTGGGGTATCTTAATACCGTTCGCGCCGGAACCCCAGACCCAATCCACAAAATATCGGCGACCGGCTGGCTTGCGATGTCGTCGGCCTTCCACCTGTCCCAATAGTGGGGCTTTAATACCCGGTTCAAAACGTCGTCTTCCGTAAGTAGTTTAAGGTCGTCTACGTCTATATCGCCGTCCCCGTCCTTATCGTAGCCTACTTTGCGCCAAGTAGCAATAGTTACGCCTTTGTTCGTCGCGCCGCCTTTATCCAGCGGGTCGTTTACAAACCCGCCTTCCCACTTCAAAATGAAGGGTAATAGTTTTCTTACGTCTGCCATATCGAATTAGTTTTTAGGACAATAACGTAGCTATCTGAACCCCGGCCTTGCGTATCAACATACCGACCTTTTGCGCGTCCATTTCGGTATTACAATAGGTTAGGCCGACAATACCCAAGGGTGCGGTTCCCTTTGTATATCGCCAATAGTGCTACTTCGGTTACGTTATTGGACTTCATTTTGAAATACGAGCTTTTGGTCTAAGGGCTTAATATCTTCGATACTGCCGTAGAAAAAACCGTCTTCAAGACCTTAGCAAGCAATGGATAACGCGAAAGGCTAAAATCTGCGTATTCTTCTTCCACCCCTAAAACGCCGTCTTTCGTCGTTTCCAATCGCATAGAACCGAATAGGAACGGCAACCCGGAACCCAAATTAGAATTTCCGTTATGAAATTCGATAAGCCAAGACCGCCCGGCTTCGGATTTGTTTAACAGCCGTTCCAAAATAAGGCGTATTTCGGTATCTGATTTTATACGCTTGGCTATCGCGTCTTCGTGCTGTTCAGTTCTCGTATTCTCGATTTTCTCCAACAAATAAGTAGGATTAAGTGCGAAGAATACGACGTACCCCGATAGCAGAAGGATAAACAACCCTTTGATAATCGAGAAAAAGCCGTATTTGTTTTGCAAGGCTATTAGCTTTTGAAGAAAACCGATACCCTTTTCTATTTTCTGTTCCATAGCTACTATAATTTAGACCCCGTAACTTTATTCCTACTTTCTGCAAATCGGCCCGAACCATAGCCTTTACCGCGATGACTTCGGAAAGGTAGGCTTCGTATTCCGTTTTGTCCGTTTCGTCCGTCGATAGCCCAAGCACAAAAAGCGTTATACTTGTTGATAAGGCTAAATTCTTCGGTTTCGTCCCGGCGGGAACGCAAAACGGCCTTTACGCATTTGTCGTAATCCGGCCGGCCCCATACTTCCACCGTGTCGTAGTCGTACGCCTTCCTTGCGGCCGGGGCCTGTTCGCCTTCCTGTTCGGCCATAGGTTCCGGCTGTATTTCCACTTCGGTAATATTGTAGTTGTAATGCCAACTGCCGTTACCCAAGTCCTGCAAAATGGGCGGTCTATCGTTTGAATTTGATTTCATACTTCGATGTTTTAGAAAGTTTCTTAATCAAGTGTTTGCTATCGCAAGACTTCGCCCCCAACCCACCAAGGGCAAATAGCCTGCTTAAAGTCCTTTTCGGATAGTGGCCTTTTCCGCTTGTTAATTTTCGCCAACCGCCGGCAAAAGGTCTTTTAATGCCCTTTCGCATTTTGGTATGCGTGTGGAAAAATACATATCCTACGAAGTCGATACCGCGAGCCGCTACGGGGAAAACTTGCCAGTTCCCTTTAACCTCTAATTTCAAGTCCCCAAATACTCCCTAATTTCGCCCATTAAGGAATGAAGGTAGGCTTTGTCGGGCGCAAGTATTACAATATCGTCCGCATAGCGGAAGTAATATTTTACGCCTTTCTGCTCCTTTTATCCAATGGTCGAAGTAGGTTAAATAAAGGTTAGCGAAATATTGGCTTAGATAATTTCCGATAGGTACGCCGTCCGCCGAATCTACAATTTCGTCAAGTAGGCGAAGTAGCCTTTATCCTTCAACTTGCGGCGTAGAATGGATTTTAGCACGTCGTGGTTAATCGAAGGATAGAACTTGCGAATATCCAATTTCAAGCAGAACGTAGTACCTTCCGGGTCTTCCCGTAGGCTTGTTTTACCTTCTTCGCGGCCGCATGAATCCCCCGGTTCTTAATGCAGCTATAAGTGTCCGCCGTGAAAGTCGAAACCCATATAGGCTCTAAGACGTTCATTATAGCGTGGTGCAAAATACGGTCGGGAAAGTAAGGCAAGCGGTATATTTCCCGTTCTTTGGGTTCGTAAATAGTGAATACGTCGTACTTAGACGTATGGAAAGTACCGTTTAGCAAAATTTCGCGTAACTTCAATAGGTTTGCTTCCTGTTTTTGTCGTGTTCTATAACTCCGTACGTGCGTAACTTACCCTTACGGGCCTTTTCGTCCGCAAAGCTCCAAGTTCTCGATAGAACAAATCTTTTCGTATAAGTTACCTATTCGCTTCATTGCGTTACCTGTTTGCTGATTTCTTAGGGAATGTTCGGGAATCCCTACTACCCCTTAAATAGTTGTTGTTTTTTGCCAAGTGGCAAGGCTTTTACCCCATAAAAAATCTGCATAGCTGAGAGCCGATATTCGCATTCGTATTCGAAGCCGTGTTATTCGTATTCGCATACGAAAAAGCCGGCATTCGCGCTGTTATTCGCATTACCGCCGAAAAGCACGCCCCAAAGGGTAAACCGCCTATATTTCTATTCGAAATAATACCTTGTACCCGAAGCCCGCATAGTTACTTTACGCGGAAAGGCGTTACGCTCCTTAATCTTCCCAAGGATATATTTAATTTCCTGCGAATTGGTAAAGAACTTCCGCGCTTCGTTATCCGGGTCTTCTCGGTTGAATTTAATCTTAACCAAGAAGCGGTTATTTCCGAACTTCGTTTTAACGTCGTCCAAATAGTCTACAACCCAAAACGAAAGATTGATTAACTTTTGCTGGTTCGTTTCCGGGCAGTTGAAATGCTTGTTATTCGCGTCCGGCTCAATCTGCAAGAAAGCCAAACTTCCGTCGTCCTGTCTGTTGTTGTTTTCCATTTTTGCGAAAAATTGAACGGCGGGCGTTCGTCCTGATTTGGGCTAATTCGAAAGCCCGCCGTAGTTAAACCTTCTTTGTTAAATGCGTTCCGTTACGTGTCGTTTCAAGCGGGTAAAAAGCAAAGCCGAGAGCCGATATACGCATACGCATCCGAAGCCGCGCTATACGTAGTCGCATACGAAAAGCCGGCATACGCGCCGTAAGACGCACGACCGCCGAAAAGCACGCCCCTTTGTCCGGTATTGCTTGCTACGTTCGTATAGAAGTAATCGGCGAAGTAAGTAGTAGAACTTGCGCCTACCTCTACCGGCATATTCTCGCCGTACTCGCCAATCATCATAATTTTAACGTAGCCTTCCTTTCGGGGTAACTCGCCGCGCTTTTCGTAATCGGTATAGTCGCTATCTTGGTACTTGGCCGGGTCGGTACATACGAAGAACTCACTAACGCCGCCAGCGTCCGCACTTTGAATATTGCACTTGCAACCGTCCGTCCAACTCCATACGTGCCCGAAAGGATTTTCCAAACCTCGGTAGCTGGGTACGCTAAGGGTTTGGGTATTCGTGCCGGCATCGTCTTTATTTACCGTATATTCTACTACGCCGGTCTTGTTCCCCAACGTGTTAGTAACTCCGCAAGGAATTACCGGATAATACCCGAATAAATCCCAATTTGAAAGGTTGGTAACGCCTTGGCTTAATCCGCCCTGCTTATATCCTTCGCTCGTGGGTTCGGCGTTATAGGCAAGCCTGGCAATTAAGGTTAGCGTATTCGACGGCATAAAGCCACCAACAAGTTTTTTTGCACCTCGTAAACGTCGCAATTCCAACCTGCCCCGTTCTTGCCGGCATTACCTCGGTTACGTGCGTATGCCCGGAAATTGGTAAGGCTGATAACCGTAGCAGGCATACCTATAAGCGACTTAAATGTACCGTCTTTGCTTGCGTCGTTGTTTCCCCTCGGAAAGTTGCGGTAGTGTTTACCACGCTTGCAAGTTTCGGCGTTTCCGATACGGTGCGGTCTACGGCCGCTTCGTATGCCGAACGATAGGCAAGCGGTACAAAGTGGAAGCCCGGTAGCGCGTGTTCGGAAAGAAGGCACCGAATTTAGTACCGTCTACCTCGAACTTTCGGTAGTGGGCCGGAATTTCTACCATTACTTGCCCGTCGGTGCCGTCAAGTTTGGCGGCGGCTCCCGTATCGCGCTTGGTGCTGTCGTTCGCATGAAGGTAGTAAGCCACCGTTCCGTTATCGCGCAAGATACAACGGCGCATTTTACTTTGAATAGGCAGCGAAACGTGAAGTTCCGGGCGACCAATTCGGGTACAAGCCGAAGAAGCTACGTTAGAATCCCATTCTATACCGTAGTAGTAATCGTAGGGAAACGTCGGCTTCGTGTTTCCTACTCCAATCAATAAACCCATAGCCGTATAAGATTTAGTACCCCCAAACAAGGGTAGCGTTAATACTCGTTTGCTTAATCTCGCGGACTATTTCGGGGTTCCAGCCTGTTTCGAAGCGCGTAGCTACGAACTTGCCCGGCTCCATGCCCCAAAGGTTTACTTCAAGAACTACGGCGGTTTCTCCGTCGTTCTTAATGTTAAATGGCGTATCTTCCATTTTGAAGTTACCCGTACTTAGCCCTTCAATGGGGCCAATTCTTCCAATTTGGGCGGAAACCGTTTCGCCCCCTCTCGTTGTACTCATTTCTCCTATTTTTAAGTTACACAAAAATACCCACTTGCGTATTATAATAATACGCTTGTTGGTAAAATATTAAAACTCACAACTATTGCCAAGTCTTTTCTAATATGTCAGTACCCCAATTTAATACAATCCAATATGGTTGCCCATTGGAATAAGGAACGCATAGTAATTCTATAACTCGCCCTAATATTTGTATGGCAAAAGGGTCGGTTTCATCAATAGTGCCAGTTTTGGGGCGGCCCCTATGCCTATGAAGCTATTTTTTGAAGCCGAAGATACAAGTAATACGGGCTTTGCAAATGAAGCCGGCGTTTTTGTATATGGCGGGGAATCTATTATTCAATATAGTTATCTTCGCTCCTATATATTTTGTATCATAGGGCAATTCTATCCAATCTTCGTAAGAATGGTAGGTATCTTCGAGTCCGTCAGAAACGATATTTAGATTTTCTTTAATTTGAAATACATGCCTTGTTGTATTCCAAATCGCGTCCGAATCTCCAAGCGAAATAAAATGCGTTTGTAAATATCCGGCGAATACACCTTTTGAAGCATATACAGAGCCGTCTTGTAACACTCTAAAAGGCGCGGACGCGCGATTGGCTTTTGTCGCTCCTGCCCAAAATCGTACCGATGTTGCCACCGTACCGTCCCCTGTTATGCCCGCCAAAATGCTACCGCCATTACCTGCCAACTGAACGGTACCGGAAGTAACTATACCCCCATTTATTACTGTCTGCGTATTGTCGTATTCTACTGCTTCTACCCAATCGGAAGCAACGAAATTCCCCGTAGTTCGGGTTACATTACACTTACGTAATACTTTCCCGTCTACCCAAATATCGCCTTTTTTATACGGCGTTATTGGCTGGGCCGTATATACCTTATTATCGTCGCCTATCATTTCTTCAAGGTCGGCAACGTCCTTTATAGAACCGTCCGAAGAAACGAATTTTATATTACCGCCTATTTCGCCCGCGTCCAAATCAAAATAAGTTTGTCCGTCCGCGCTTTGAACACGTCCCGTAGTAAGAAAACGCCCGTTAATAGTAGTCGCGCCATAAGTAAGGGAAATAAGACGCGCCGGCCGTTTCCCGTCGGTGTCCGTTATCGCGCTGCTTAGGCTTCCCACCAAGAAATAGTAATATGTCGGGTCACTGTCTACCTTTCGTTGTACTGTATCGAAAACGATGTTTCCGGCCGTACCGGTCTTTTGGCAACGGGCGTATATGTAGTACACCGTCCCGCTTACAAGGTTCGAGAAGGTGGCCGTATTTAGCTGCCAACTCTTTACGGTTTCCTCTATCGTGTAGTGAACCAACGTACCGCCTACCACCTTTACCGTATTGGGATTCCCTTCGTAGTTCGGTTCAAATCGGGTGTTCTGTAAAACGAACTGCTGGGAACGTGCGCCGGTGGCTAACATAGTCGTTTCAATCGAAAGCGGCTTTATCTTCTCGCTGTAATAGTGCCCTTCGGGGTCGAACACGTTGGCTAATACCTCTTGGCTGGCTTTCCAATTGCGGCGGGCCTTCGACGGGTCGGCAAGGTCGTTTATCTCTATTACATTGTCTATTTTCTGCAAGTCTTCGATAACGCGGGTAATCGTCGTTTTGGTTACGCTGTCGCCCAAGGTTATATTATACTTGTATTCCCGCAGCAAATCGCGCGTAAATGCCGTAATTCGTACCGATTTGTTTACGCCTATATCTTCATCTTCCACCGGGATATAATCGCCGACGGCGAAAAGGTTTACTACGGTCAGTTCGCCGGCGAATTGGCGGATAAAATTTTCGTCGATACTTAACCCGTACTGTACTTGCGGCTGGCTGTATTCGGTTATTACCTTGTTCCCTTCCGCAAGCAGTTCGTTTTCTGCGTCGGTCTTGTAAGCGTCCGGCAAATTTATATCCGTGAAGAAATACTTATCGCCTACGCTGAACTGAAACGCCGCACTTGTTTCGCTGGGGAACTTCATGCCGTTTTCGTCCGTGAACGGTACTACCTGTATTTCCCCTTCGTCGCGTGGTCGTACTTGTGTACGTCAAATTCATAGCCGGCCAAGTTCCCGGTAGTGAACTTTACCTTTGCGTTCACTCCGTCTATAAGCCACTTTGTATTACCCGCGCTATCCTTTTCGTTAAGGTCGAAGTTCATAGTAGCGTCCTTAAAGGCATAATACGCGCTTCCGGCGGCGGTTACTTCGCCGTAGCGTTCGGGTTTGATGTCGTCGAATATCTTTGTATTCTCCTTCAACCCGTAAGCCGCAATAGCGGCCGCGTCTTCGATGTAGGAAGCGTTCTTAGCCTTGCCCGGAAGACAAAGGCGGGTATAACGGTATTTGTCCCCAAGGTTGCTACTACCGCCATAGACGTATAGCCGGGTAACTACATTCTTGGAATTGATGTTTTGGCGCGTCAATTCCTTAAAGCCCGCCGGTACGCCCGTACCGGAAGGTATAGGGGAAGTTTACCCCGGCCGTTTTGATATTGAGCGTACGAACGCCGTTAGCTTGGGTAATCTCAAATTCGGTGCTGTATTGCTCGCAAAGGTCTTGCAAAACTTCAAACAATTCTTTTCCGTATAGGTTAGCGTCTTAAACTCCGTATCGGCCGGGAAAACGCCTAACACCCATTTACCCGGATATACGCGGGTAAGGTTCCCGATAAGAATACCTAAGAAGTCTTCCAAATCGCCCGTAAAGCTGTCTAATACGGTATCGTCCGGTAACAAAAATTGCGCGTCGATTAACTCGTACTGCACCCCTTCGAAGGTAAGGGTATATTCGAAGTTCCGGTTTCCGGTCTTCTTAATTCCCAGGAAGCCTGGTTAAGGGTATAGGTCTTCCCGTAAACGTCTATTTGGTCGCCCAAATGGAAGGTTAAAGGGTGTGGCACTTTTAACGGTTATCGCCACCGTATCGGCCCCCAACAGCGTAATACTCTGTTCGGCCTTGGTAACGCCGGATTTACGCGCCCGTGAGGTCAAAAGGGCCGTAGTCCCGTCCGGGTGTCTTACTATAATTTGTTCCATACGATAATACCGTTAGTAGTGAAACTTTCTATTTCTTCGATAACGCCAGCGACAATGGCGTAAAAAATTCCGTCGGTCGTATATTCGTGGCTGGTTGTTACGTCGGTTCCGTAAACGTCGTTCGTTTGGGTTCCGTCGCCCCAAAAATAGTAACCGCTTTCGCGCTGGTTAGGGTAATCGTTAGCGTCTTCGTATCATTGCTTAAACGCTGGTGCCGTACGATACGCTTTACCGGGTCGGGTTCCTTCAACTTCAAGGTAAAGGTTCCTACCATAAGGTCGTCATTCCAACGCTTGCTAATGGCTACCCCGTTTTCGTTATAGACTTCGTAAAGCAACGGTTTCGTAGGGTGTATATCCACCATAAGCCGCTGGGTATTGGGCCGGCTGAACACGTCTAAGAAATCGTTTAGCTTCGTAACAAAGTCTACTTTCCCGTTCGCTTTCATAAAGCAATTAAAGGGTTATTTCGCGGGGTTGCAGTATCTTGTTTTCAAGGTCTACTATCTCCCGTGATAATCCGGCCAATCGACGGAAACCGGGGCTTTCATCTTGGGCCGGTCAAGAAGTCCGCTACTTTCGCTTACATAAATATCCCAAGCCTTAAAATCGGTTCCGTCTATGCTGTAAGCCAATTGCGCCACCGTAGCGATACTATCGGTAATTTCCGCCTGCGTTAAAGCGGTATTATATACCTTCAATTCGTCGATACACCCGTACCCGTTGGCGGTCGTATAAATGTCTTGCAGGATAGCGAAACCGGTAGGCTGGGCCGGTAGCGTAATGGTCTGCACTAATGCGGTGTCAAGGTAAATGCGGATTGTTAGGCCCTCTTTGACGATAACCCAATAGCCCCAAGTATCGGCCGCAAGGTTAAACCACGCTTCCGTATAACCTTCCAACGCTTCCCACCGTGCGAAAAATCCGATACGCTTGCCTGTAAAACCGTCCGGGAAGGCCGAACGCTTCAACCAAGCAAGAAGGGTAAAGTTTCCGGTAAGGGGAATTACGTTTTGTCTATATCGCAATGCCCGTTACCGTCGAACTTTATACAATTGCCTTGCTTTCCGCCGGTAAAGTCCGCTTCTACTACCGTACCGTCCGCCCGTGTGCTGTAATCGTAGGCAACGGTAGAACCGGCCGCTTCATCGAAAGGCATATTTAGGATAATGTTACTTTCGTCTGCCATATCAATACGTTTTAGTCGTTTTACGAATAACTTTTATTGTCGCGTGTCCTTCGCCGTCGCCGGTGGTGGTCGTCAAGTTCCCGCCGTAGTGGTTTACGCAAATCTTCGCGTTATCCCGCGCTTCTACTTCTACGGTGGTATCGTCGAATACGTCTACCATTACGAAAGAATTACCGGTAGCAAGAACCTTTAACCGGCTTTGGTGCTTTACGAATACCTGCCCGACGTTCCAACCGTCGTAAGTGGCTGTACCCTCGCAATGCCCAAGGGCTACTACGTGCCGGAAGTTTCCGGCCGTAATAGCTCGGTCGAGGAATACGCCGTAGGGCTTCGCAAGTGCCTACGAAGTGCCGGCGTATAAATTCATTGCTGGGGTACTCGTTGCTAGGCAGAAGTCGATACCTTCGAGGTACATTTTTATAAGTTTGTCTTTCTCCTTGGTATCTATAAGGCGGTCGTACCATTCTTCGCAAATACCTTTCTTTTTTGGCGGCGCGGGCCAATTGTTTATTTACTTTCATATCGCTACATTGTTATTCCTTGCGCCCGTAACGGGTCGGACGCACTTCCCGAAGTATTTTTTTCTATCTGTTCAAGGTACCGGTTCGATACGCTTAGTTTGCCGTCGATATTGGCAAGGTGTATAAAATTGCTGGCGCAAAACCTCTATTTGTTGTACTTGGTTTACACGCACGGCGTTCGTTTGTCCGGCCAATAAATCTATACTTTCTTGGCTGGCTCCCTTAATGGCTCCCGATAGGCTCGTAGTGGGGTCGCCTGTATCGTCAAGTCCTTAAACAAATCTTCGTACAATTTCAAGGCTTCGGCGTACCCTTGGGCTATCGAGTTTACCCTATCCTTAAACCGCTGTTGTTCTTCCGGGGGTCAAGCCGTCGAAGGAACCGCCGCCTTCTTCATCGAAACCCATATCGCGCTGCAACTGCTTTACGGCCCCTTCTAATTGTGTTTCTAAAAGTTGCTTTTTAAGGCATTCTTTACGGCGTTCCCCTAATACTTGGTTTGTAACCTTATTTATTGCGGAAGAAACCTTATCGCTACTAAAACCGTCAGCATAGGCTTCGGCTATCGCGTCGGACAATTGCGTAGCCAAGTCCTTCGCCGAAGTTTGCGTAATGCTTTCCGTAATTTCGGCTATGGTTGTTTGAATTTGGCGGCCTAATTCGTCGTATTGTTCCTTGTATTGGTTTACCTTATCGCTATCTGTTTTCTTCTTATCTTCTTCTGCTTCCCACATAGCCCGTAAATGCGCTTGCTGTTCGCGCATATTGTTGATAAGGGCCTTTTGGTTATCGTATTCCGATTCGCCTAACGCATTATCTACGGCGTATTCGAGTGCCTTATAGGTGCGTTCAATTCTTCAACGGCGGCCGCGTGCTTCTTAATGGCACGTTCGGCCCGGCGGTCGCGGAAGTTGAACACTTCGAACGCGGAAGAAATAAGGCCGATACTACCCTGTATAATCCCCAGCGGGTTGCCGGTTGCGATACCGGTAGCCAACTGCCCGGCGGAACCTATCATTTCGCCGATGTCGCCTAAAAATTGCTGGGTTACTTCGTCGCCGGCAAGCCCCATATTCGAAAGCGCACCCGTAACCGCGTCGAACGAACCTTTTACCAAATCGGCCGTAGCCCCTACACTTTTGAATACTTCGGATAGGTTCGCTTTGCTTGCGTCCTTCTTATAGTCCTTCAAAGCCGTAGAAAGGGCCTTAAACGGGTTGCGGGTCTGTACTTCGTCCTTGGCTTCCAAACAGCTTGCTTAAAACTACGTCTAAGTCTTTCGGGTCGAGTTCTACGCCTAATTGGGCTTTTTGCGCTTCTATCTTGGCTATAAGGGCCTGTATTTGCGCCGTCGTAAGGTCGTCAAGGTTCCCGAAAAGTTGTTCCCAAGCCCCGCTATCCTGCAATTCTTGCAATGCGGCTGACGAAAGGGCCTTATTCTTTGCTTCCTGCAAACGCGCTACTAATTCTTCGTTCTTCTGCTCGGTCGCCAAGGCTATTTTTTCGTCGTATTGGGCGGAAATATCGGCGCATTTCTGTTGGTAGGTTTTGTATTCCTCTACCAATGCGTCGTAGTCCGTTGTCTGCTTTAACTGCTGGGTGGTATCGAGCGTTTTTAACTGTGTTTCGAGTATTTTCTTTCGCTCTGCGTCCGTTTCCTTCTCTATCGCTATTTCCAATTCCCTACGGCGGGTTTGGTACGATAATTCCGCGTCTATTTTACTTTGCAAATAGTCGTTATAATCGCGCATGGCCTTCGCGTAGTCCTCTTGGGCCTGCGTCGCTATGTTCGCTTGCTCGGTGTCTAAAACTGCCCCTTTTCCTTGGTTAGTCCGCTATCGTCCGTTTCAAGTTCTTTACGTTTGTCGGCGATAATCGCCAACTTTTCTACAAGGGTATCGGCTAACGAAATCTGTTTTTCCAAACTCTTGGTATAACCGTCCATGTAAGTATCTTTTTCGATACTTACAAGCTCGTTAGACACTACCGATATTTTCTTATTCCGGTCGGCCGTTTCCGGCAATGCTTCCAACTCCCGTTTAAGGTTTTAAGGTAGGCTTCGTAACTTTCGCCGTCGGCCAATAATCCGGCAAATTCCGTCTTCGCGCTATTCCGTATATCTTCGTTCGTGGAATTTAGCCAATTGGCGTACTCTTGGTATTTCTTTTTTCGTTGCTCTAACTTCTCCGTAAACGGGTCTTTCTCCTTATCGCCGCCGGTATCGGTGGCCGTCAAGTCTATTTTTTTAAGTAATGCTTCCTGCTCTTGGATTTGCTTTAACAACGCCGTCCGTTCCGTATCGGTGGCCGCTTCCTTTGTACTTCGTTTTCAAGGCGGAAATAGTCTTTTCCAAAGCTGCTATACTGCCTTCCGTAATTTTATTGGCAGAAGCCCCTATTTCTGTCAATATTTTTTGCTCTTCCGCCGTAAATTCGTGCGCCATTGCGAACAATTCCGCCCCTTCTCTTTTCAAGGGTTTCTTTCTGTTCGGATAGCTTTTTGTATTCCGGGTTATCGACTTGTATAGTTTCATTATAGAAAGTTGCAGGTCGGCCATATCCACCTTCCCTAACGCGCTGTACAGTTTGGGTAAGTTTTTTTCGGGTGTATTTTCTAACTCTAATTCTTTCTGTAATGCTTCTTTATACTTTTCGGTTGCCGTTTCGGTTGCCGCCAAAGCCTTAGCCTTAAACATTTGGGCTTCTATAAACTTTTCTTTGTTGTCGATAAGCAATTTTTCGGCTTCGGCTACGCTTTTTACCGATACACCCAAATCCTCGAATTTATCCCGATTGTCTTCGATAAATTTTTCTTTGGCTTTTATGTTATCCCCCAAACGGTTATAAGTTGCCGATAATTCCAATATGGAAGCAACCGGATTTATTGCCGTTTCTACGACCTTCGAATTAAATTCTTCTTGTGCTTTCTTGGCTTCCCTCGTTTTGCTTATATATTTCGATACAAGGGTAATTACCGCCGTAATCGCTACCGAAAGCCCCAAGGTAAGAGTAGCCATTAACGCCTTTGCCGCAACGTTAGAAATACCCAGCGCAACGCTCATACGGGTAATAGCTGCCGTATAAAGGTCTTTTTGCCTTACGAAGCGTTACTAACATAAATGCTTCGTCTTTGTCTAACATTAACTGAACTTCGCGTAAGCCTATGGTTATAGCCATTAAAGACTGAATTTTAACCATAATCTTTTGCATATTCTCGTTTTCGCCGGCAAACAGGCTTACCGCACCTTGGGCGGCGGAAAGGCACCGGCAACGCCGGAAATACCGGAAATAAGACCTTCCCAGCCGCGCTCGCCTTTCTTCAAAATATTAGCCTGCGTGGTTACTGCGTCCATAGCTTCGCTAAAATGGCCGAACCGTGCCTGTAATTTGGCGTACGCTTCCGAATTGGTTTCGCCGGCAAGTTCCATAGCGGCCAACCCTCGCGTACTTCCGTAGCTGGGTGCGGAAGGTCTTTTGCGCTGCTGCGTTCTTCTGTACTTCTTCGTAACGCTTCTTAAATGCGCGTTCTTCCTCGGCGAGTGCGTCGGCCGATTCTCCACTTTTGCAATAGCCGTTCGCGTAGCTTTATTTCATCGGCTATCTTCTTTTTTTCGTCGGTTTTGTGTCCCGACTGTCCGTAAATCTTGCTATATACGCCCCCGGCTTCGGCTCCAAGTCTTGCATATTCCTTTTTCAAATCGGAAATAGCGTTACTATGGGTTGCCGCCATAGCGTCTATATCTCTAAATGCTGCGTCGATTTGGGCGGCAATTTCCTTAAAAGCGGCTTCCATTTGTTCGCCACCTTCTACGGTCGCGTCCGTGAACCCCTGTATTCGCCTTTTGGTTTCGTCCAATGCGCTATTTATTTGCCCGTTATTCGCAATTATATCGAACTCCAAGGCACCGCCTTTTATATTCATCGGATAAGGTTATTTATTTGTTGTAAAATACTTTCGGCGTTCTCGCTGGTTATCTTGGTCGCTTTGGTATCTGTGCTTCCGTCTTCGTCGTCGGCAATACTTGGCGCGTCAATTAACAACCGTTGCACAATGGCCCATGCTACGCCGTGATGTAAGTAATCCCAAGTCCAGCCAAGGTGGGCGCAAATCGAACCCCGGCGGCCATAGGGGCTATTTAGCCTGGTTACTCTATGCGCTCCGTCCTCGGTTGGGTCGTCCTTGCGCCGCTCTGTAATCGCATAGAGTTTATAAAATCCCCGTTGCTTACGCTGGTTATGGCTTCGGAAAGCCCCTACCAATTTGGAAGGCTTTATAGTGTGGAAGAAAAGAGCCGTAAGCCGGGCTAACTCCTTATCGTCGTTATATTTCCTAATCCGTCCGCCCGTACCGACTTCGGTAACGTGGTAATCTTTCGCCCAATACGGCAATAGGATTATTCGGGCCATACGTGCGGCGTTATCTTTGGCTATCCGTTTAGCTTCCGCCAAGGTTTCCGTTCCGCCGGCCGTAAGTCGGTCTTCGTTTACCTCCATTTCTACCCATATCGCGCTAAGCCTGTCAAGAACCGAAAGCGTAGGTTCCTGTATTTCGAAATCCTCTTTACCGTAACTATTTCGGGGCGTTGAAAGAACCCTTTAACGCCTTTCTTACGTCGGCGAACTTTGTGCGTAACGCTGAACTTTATACCCTGCTTTACCAAAGGTTAAGTTCTTCGCGCTCTAACTCAAAATCCGTTTTTTCTCTTATGTTATCTTCGTTCATATCGTTTTTATACTAAGAAAGCCCCCCGAAACTTTCATTTGGGGGCTTTCGTTCGAACAAGGATTTTCCCCGCTTTATCCCTATGCGCTTTCGCCGGCCATAAGTGTAGCGGTCATTTTCTTAATTCCTGTTTTGGTCGGCTGCAATACGGTACCGGCAACCTCGATAAGAAGAATACCGCTTTTGCTGAAAGTCGCGTTAATCTTGCTTACGAGTTTCATGCGCGGAATCTCGAATTTAAGGCCCTGTTCCGGTGTAATGCGTACCGACTTTTCGACTACGGGGATTTTATCCGGGCTTCCCATTTATCCTGCGTATCGGAAACCGTTGCCGGCCGTTCCTGTCCCGCCCAAAAGGTCAGCAAGAACCGTAACCGAAGGGTTCATAATCGAAAAAGTTAAAGTTCGTCTTCCCACCCCGGCTAATGCTTACTACGGGGTCGTCCACTTCTTCTGCGTAGTGGTCGGTCGTTTCCGGGTCTTCCTGCGTCATCGTGCAGGTGTCTTGGTAGGTATAACCCAATACCGCCAAAGTGTCCCCCATACCGCCGTCTTCGGCAATTGCACCTACCTCAATCTTGGAAAGGCCGATAGTATAAGTTTTCTTTGCTTCTGCCATTGTCGTAAATTTTAATTAGTTCGCTGTATGTTCCATTCTACCCGCAAGTTGTTGTAATGCTCGTTAATGCCCGGTTCTTTAATTATGGTTTCCGTAGAAACACGAATAGTCAGCCCGGTAATGTTCGCCGATTTTAGAACCGATATAACAATAGCCGTTAGTTCGCGTATTCGCTCCCTATGCGCCTTAAATTGTTCGGTTCGGCATATCCTTTCCTTTTGTCGGGGACGTGGATATTTACGTTTGAAGTTCCGGTTTGCGGTACTTCGTGGTTTAGAAATAAATTGTTTATAACCACGTCTTCCTTCCCGGAATTATCCGGCCGTTCGCCCTGCACGTATATTCCGCCGCTAAGGGCCTTTTTTCAATTCGTCCGAAGCGTTCAGAATCTCAAAAAGAATATCATCGGTTTCTATACTTTGCATAGCTATCTGTGTTAAATCCATAACCGGCAATGAAGCCGGCCGGGGTCGAACTTTTCACAAGTTCCGGTTACTACAACTAAGCCCGTTGCTTTGGCTGCTTCGACAAAATCGGTATTCGCAAGTTGGCTAACTTCTACTTCTTCCCGCGTTACTATTACCTGCGTGCCTTCGGGAATTTTGGCCGTACCTTTCGGTAGCTGGATAAGCGAAGCGAATACGCGGGTTTCTCCGTCGGCGGTCTGAATTGTCGAACCTTTACCGTTGGTTTCTTCCCGGCAAGCTGCTTTTAACTCCCATGCGGCGGCGGGCGTTTCCCAAGAACCGTTAGGTAATTGGACGCTTTCGCCGTTGTGCTGCAAGGCGTACAGGTATTGCGGGTATTGGTAGGAAGTCGTTACCATACGTTACTTTTTATTCCGAATTTTGGGCTTGCTGGCCGGCGTAATGCCTAATTCGGCGCAAGCCGCGTTATACCAAAGTTTGATAGCGTCCCAATTCCAACTAATGGAATACCCGCCTTCCCCGATATTAGCAAGGGGGATAAGCGTTGTAAACTCGCGGCAAATGGCCGTTTTGCCTTCCGTACGTCTACCGGTGCGTCCGGGTCGGGGATAAGGTTGCTTTGGTTGCAAAGTATCAAATCCACGTCGTCCGCCGTTAGCTGGAATCTGCCGACCGTCTTAGTTATCCATTCTTTGTAAGTCATTGGTAGCGGGTGTTAGAATAGGGGCGACCGTTGCCGGCCGGCCCCGTCTTCGTTAGTGTGTCCAAGTGCTGTTAGAAGTGTCCAGAAGGAAGGAACGGCCCGAAGAAAGCCAAGCCGGGAAAGCGTTTGCAATTCCTACGGTAACTTCTTCGATAGGTTCCTCGGTGGAATACTTCTTTACGCAAGTGTGGCCGTTCATAGCTTTGATAGCTACGGAACCTTTAAGGTTCATATCGGCCGGCTTCTTCCAATAGGTCGAACCGAGTACCTTGCTTTCGCTGAACATTACCACGTTATCGGCGAACGGGTTGCCGGTAATACGGCTTCCGTCGTCTTTCTCGATAGTAATATCTTGGTCGATAACGACGACCTGCAAGCCGCGCAGGTACGCCAAACCTTTCATAGCCGCGTTTACCTGCTCCAAAGGCTCGGCGTTTGTGCGATGTTCAAGGCGTTAGCCGCGAACGAAGCGCAAAGTTTCGTTACTTCCTCGGTCTGAACCATAAGCGCGAAGGTGTCAAGGTTCATAAAGGCGTACTTCAAGCTAATACCCTTCTTCTTGGCCTTAGCCACGATAGCCTTAAAGTCCTTGCTAAACGGTTTTGCGCCGGTGGTGTTCCAAGCGGCCGAGCCGGTCTGAAATCCTACCTTCTGCGTTGCGTCGATTTGATAATCTACGTCGTATTCGGTAATTACGCTATTGTTGTTGTCGTTGGTAAGCGTTACTTTACCCAACGAAATAGACTGCAACGCAATCCATTCCAAGCGGGCGGCCACCCCGTCCCAGCAGTACTGCGTATCTTCGGCCCACGCTTCTACCAACGCCCGAAGGTCGGGGTTCGCGGAAGTCATGGCGACCATAATGTCGTATTCGTTAAGCTCGTTTTCGTCCTTGGTGCGCTTAATAGCCACTTTCGGAATATCGCCCTGAATACGCGCAATAGCTTCGCGGGTCTTCTTGTTGATACTTGCGCCACGCGCTACAAGGTCGCCGGCAATCTTTAACCCTACCTGCGCTTCAAGGGGCTTTCCACGTAAGCGTGTAGTTCTCCTTCAAGGGGAACAAGGTAGGAGAGTAAGACGGTTTAAGGTCGTAGGTATTAACTACGGCCTGCATATCCCTTTCGGTAATGCCAATCATTAAGAACTCCTTTTGCATAACTTTTCCCGATTAAATTAGATAAACTGAATACCGGTAAGTTTGGCTTTCACTTCGGCACCGATAGGCGGGATATTGCTTTCCCGAAGCTCGCCCGATAGTTACGGCGTTTACGATATGGTTGCTAAGCGCGTCCACGTCGTAGCTTTCGCCTACAAGGGCTACCGGTGCGTATTTGAAAGCCTGCCCCCGAAGCCCCGGCCTTGGCTGCGAGGTAAAGCGAATCGCCGGCTTTTGCGGCAACTCCAAGGGGTTGTACCTACCGTAAGGTCGTCTTTGGCCGCGTCGCCGCTGTTTGTGGCGATAGCGGTAATAGCGTAAGCCGCTTTACCGGAAGCCAGCATAAGCACGTCGCCGACTTTGAAGTTATGGCCCTTCTTTACGGTGTAGGTGGTAGCGGAGTTCGTAGCGTCGTCCGCAAGAACGGCTACTTTCACTACATGGTAAAGCCCGTTTCGTCCTTTTCCTACCGGCGTACCTTCGTGCAGAACTTTCTGCGTAAGGTCGGCGGCTGAAACGGTAATACCGTTCGGAATATCGGCGAGCCTTTGTGGGTAAACGCGCGGATAACGCGGTTATCTTTTTTTCCTGTCGATTCTAAGCATTTTACAAGTGTTTAAGCGTTAAACCTCTTTGCCGCCCAAGCCGTTATTTTCGGCTTCTGCGGCCTTTGCCTGTATGTAGCTTTCTACGCCCGCGCTTACTCCGTCCTTGTTGGGGGAACCAAGTACCGGTTTTTCGTGAAGGCTTAGGCCCCGGTCTGCCAACTCGTGGCCGAAGGCTGCTACGTCGTTCTTGGTTTCGGTCAGATACTCGTTAAAGGCGTTTTTCGTCGGCAAAGCCGCCAAGTTTGGCTACCCTGTCGAAATCTTTAAGAACCTTAGCTTTGTAGGCTTCGGGTACGTCGGCAAGGCTCTTTAACAAGCGTTTTCCCGGCGGCTGGCGGTTACGGCCGCGCTTTGAAGGCTCATTACTTCGGACTGCAAGCCCTTAGTAGCTTCCTTTACGGCGTTCGTAATCATTGTTTGCACGGTTGCGGTGTCCAAGGTTCCGGCCGGTGCGGGTGGGGTGCCGCCGTCTTCCGGTTTCTTTTCCACAAAGTCGTACTTCTTGCGCAGGTTGTCCTCGCGCGTTTTGTTCGCTTTGTCTATTTCCGCGTCCGCGTCTTTGCGCCAATCCGCTATAAACTTCGCTACGGCTTCGGCGGTAAGTTTACCTACGATACCGGTAGCTTCTTCCTTGGTATTAACCTGCATGGCGATAACTCGCGCAAGCCTGGTTAAGCCCGTCTTTTCGCACGCCCGGAAACTGTGTTTCAAGTAGTGCTACAATTTCGTTTAGTTCCATTTTGATTTTTGGGATTTCACTACTGTCCAAAGAAATTTTCTCAGACATGATTTAAATTAGTTTATATTAATGCATTACGCGAATAAAATTTTTCCGGGATTTGATTTTATACTTTTGCAAATAGTATTGCAAGAGATAGAAATCATGAATCAGGGAAAGACCGTATTCGCTCAGATAATGTCGCTCATACCGAGATATGAGGTTGACAAATGCGGAAAGAGATACAATGGCAACCGACATGCCATCGAGTTCAAAATGCAGAGACCAGTTCATGGTGATGAGTTTGCCCAGTTCACCGGCCAGGATAGCCTGCGCAGCATTGATGCAACGCTGGTTGCCCTGTCCTTCAAGTTGTACTCGTCCGGAATCAAATATATCCAACGCTCGACTTTGGCACATATCAACAGGACCAAGGACTGGCGCATCTATCACGACTTCGGTCAGATATTGATTGCACAAGCGAGATACCTGTACCGCCATGAGCCTTCCAGACTCGACGTGGACGGAATCGTCTATGCCTTCGACAGCAGTACGATGAAACTTTGCCTGCAACTCTGTCCATGGGCAAGACTTCATCATGATAAAGGTGGTGTAAAGATGCATACTCTGCTGGATTTGCGGGGAACGATTCCCACATTTATTTATCTGACGGAAGCCATGGTCCATGACTCCAAAGCAATGAGCCTCGTACCCGTGGAGCCTGGTAATTACTACCTCATGGACAAGGGATATGTGGATTTCAAGCAGTTGTTCCTCCACTTTCATCGCCAGCGGGCTTTCTTTGTCACCAGGGCCAAGGACAACATGAAGTATGAGGTGGTAGAAGAGCATCCGGTTGATAAAAGTACAGGAGTTGTTAGCGATTCCACTATCAGGCTGACGGGACTGAAAACCTCCCGATGGTATCCGGATACACTCCGTATGGTTGTGTATGAGGATTATGCCACGGAAATGTCTATCGGTTCCTGACCAATGACTTCACACATTCCTACCTGACCATTGCTGAACTTTATAGGAACGTTGGCAAGTGGAATGTTTCTTCAAATGGATCAAGCAACATCTGAACATCAAGGCGTTCTACGGGGACCAGCCAGAATGCAGTATACTCGCAGATATGGATTGCCATCTGCGATTACCTGCTGCTTGCCATTGCCAGAAAGATGTTTCATATTGATCAGAACTTTATATTTTATCGTCCGTAGTCGGCAAAGTACTTTTGAGAGGAAGCCTTTTAGGCGAACTGTTTATTAAACCAAAACGTCCGATGAATGATTCCGATTCAGATCAACTGAACCTATGGGGTAATTTCTTTGACAGTAGTGTTGGGATTTAATTAAACCTGCAACAAAGAAACGTATTATAGTAATACGATTATTCGGGGCCGCTTCTTGTTCGGCTGTTACTGAGTAAGTGATTTTACGAATAACCGGCAATGCAGTGTAAAGAATAGCAAAAGAAGGCGATTTTAGCGCGTTTTATTCTCCAAACAAGGAAATATACCAGCCAACCGCATAAAGTCGAACAGCGGGCACTGAAAAAGGGCAAAAATGGGTATTCTTGCTTCGTCCGTTATCCGCCCCTCTCGAAAAAGTGGAAAACGGGAATTTTGTTACCGCCGTATTGCTATCATCATTCCGCCGGTTGAATTATCAACATAGCGGCGGTTACTATCATCATTCCGAAATGTTGGTAGTTAATGTTGCAAGCTATTCCGAAATGTTGGTAGTTGAATTTTCAAGAAAGAAGAAAGTTTTTCCCTTGCATCCCTTTTCAAAGAATAAAGAAATTAGTTATTATATAATATTATATATATGTGCCCCAAGCCTGCCCCTGCCCAAGAGCTTGGCCTGCCCCTAAATTTTGAATGTCTTATTTGTTGATATATAGAAACTTATACCCTATTACAAAACTATAATTCCGCCTACTTTTTGCGCGAATTTCTGGGGCTTGGCTGGGGCTGCTCTGCTGCTGGCCTGCCCTCGTTTGCTGCTGCCTAACTGCTGGGCTGGGGCTGGTCTGCTCCTTCTTAGGGGTTGGGTAGCTCCTGCCTTGCTCCTTGCTCGATTTTCGCCGTAAAATAGTGCTATTTAGTGTTTTTGCAGTATATTTGCAACGTTTCCGGGGAGAAATCCGGGAACGTGTACGGAAGCGTATAGGTATCTAAGTTTGAAAATCGCCAAATTGAACAACGCAGATAGACCTATTAACGCCTGCTGGCTGTATATCATTCTTCGATATATCGCTAAGCGTGGGTTTGGTTTATATCTGCACGGCGTTTGGCGATGCCTCAAACTTGTAAACCGATAAGGCCCACGCTTTCTGCGTTTAGTAATTGCCTGTTCGGGTTCTTGGGGCGCAAATGCAATTTTATGAAACATTTTTTCTTTCCCTGCTGGGTTTGCTTCTATTTTTCAGTTGTTCGAAAAGCAACGAAGACGGCCCCAATGATGTAAAAGTTACGGTATCTACAAGCGAAAACACTATATACAACGGTATAGAAACTACATTTTCGGCAAATGTTAGCCAAGATGTTAGCGAAGTAGTATTTTTATTTCGACGGGCAAAATATCGGTTCCGATATAACCGCCCCTATACACTCCAATATACCCCAAAAGACATAACGCCGGGAACCCACAAAGTTACTTGTGTTGCAAAATTGGGGAATAATAATTATAGCGGCGAAACTACCGTAACAATGGTTTTGCGATTGGGGGACGAATACCAAGGCGGCAAAATATTCTACCTCGAAGCGTCGGGGGAACATGGGCTTATAGGTTCAACGTCCGATTTATCGTATAGCGGGAATTTGGCGAAGAAATACGTTTTTCGTGGGGTGCTGAAACTCTATTAGGTACAACCAAAAATAACGGGAAAGAAAATACCGCACTTATGGCCGCTAATGCTCCTTCGTCAGGATATGCAGGCTACCATTTTAAGAACGGCGGATATACAAAAAATGGTTATTCGGATTGGTATATACCAAGTATTGACGAATTGGAAATACTTAAAGAAAATAAAGCCTATGTAGGTGGATTTTCAAACGCTACCGATTGGCAGGCCATGTATTGGTCTTCTTCTGAAAGTTTCAGAAACAAAGGCTTATATTCTCAATTTTAACGCCCTTATGGGTAGTACAAACGACAAAGTAAAAAGTATTTTTTAATTCGTCCCATTCGTAAATTTTAATCTTACGTGTAACTGATACCATAAGCCCCAATTTACGGGGCTTGTTTTCTGCTTATTTCCGTATTATTGTAATACGAAATCGGTATTTTTGCTATTTTCGCCCCGCCTAAGAACAACTATTTTTGCGAAACGCTTGCACAAGCAAAAAGGAAAACGTACTTTGTAGTGCTTATCATTTTGGAAGGCGTGCGGAAAGCTCGCCAAGTTGTGCGGGCGTTTTTTATGCTTTGCTTATTTGCTCCCGACATTTATGTCGTTAGCAAAATATATACGGCTTCGTACCCCCGTGTAGCTGGTTAATGCCGCTACGGCCTTCAAGGTGATAAGCAACGGGAAAGGCGGGGCCGTTTTTCTTTCGCCTAATCCATTAAACGCTTATCATAATGGAACAAAAAACTATTTCGAACGCTACGGGCGTTCAAATCTTCAAAATCCACAATTTGGACAATTACGAACCGCTGGCACTTCTGAATGTCCGCTTTTTGCTGCTACTGATTTATGCAGAATGCTTGGATATTCCAATACAAGTAAGGCAATAAACGACCATACCGAACCGGAAGAACGGTATAACGTTTCGTTAGAGCGTGGCGGAAAGATGTTGTTTATTACCGAAAGCGGGCTTTATACTTTAATTTTTAGAAGCAATAAACCCGACGCAAAAGGTTTCCGCAAGTGGGTAACGTCGGAAGTCCTACCGACCATTCGGAAAACGGGCGGGTATTCGGTTCATGATAAGCCAACGCAAAAAACGCCGGTAAAGAAGTTGCGGCAAAACCCGACGTTTACCCTATAATTCCCTTTTCTTCCCTATACTTGGCGAAATACGCACACGAAATTACAATGGAACTATTTTATTCTGCTATATCGACGTTTGGAAGGCGTTAGGTTTTAGCTGCGGCACTTTGTTGAAACGGTATTTAGACGGGGCAAGGTTCCGTTATTTGGAAACCCCAACGAACCAAGGAATACAAATAGCTGGATATATTGACGAAGAAAACCTTTCGCGTTGTATATTCCGGTGCAAGGATAGGAATTTGGCCGCTTCTATGGAAAATTTGGTAGAAACCCAAATTTTACCTTATTACGAAGGCGGGAACGTGGCAATAGACGAACCCGCAAAACCTAAACTAATTGAAAAAACAAAACTTTGCCCGGAACTTGCGGAAATTATAGGGGAAGTATTCGTAGTTATCGAGAAGTTTAACGATTACAAATTAGCGGCTGGCTTAACGTCCGAAGAATTTTTACCTATTCACGTTGCCGAACAATCGCTTTGCCAACTGAAAGGCGCACTTAAAATACTGTACGACCATGCCTATATACAAGACTTGGAACGGCGGACTTTGCCGGATTAAAGAATAAAGATTATTTTTGCAAAAACCGGGTGCCGATGGTCGCAACGTGGTAGCGGGGCGGGCCGAAAGGTCGGTATATTGTAGGTTCAACTCCTACCGGTATTCGGTTTAGGGGCTATCCAAAAGGTAGCCCCTATTTTATTAACCGGTAATCGTGCGTATTCATATCCGATTCATTAACTACGCCCCACGATTTGGCGACGTTAGCCGTTACGCCTTTGTACTTATAATTTGGGTGTACTACGACCTTTATAACCTTGCCTTTCTCGTAAGGGTGGGTATAGACGTAAACCAATTCCTTAGAATTTAGGTCTTCGTAAATATGGGTCGGCGCGTTTATGGCGGTTTCTATTTCCCCGTATCGAGTAATTGCTACGGTGGCCCCTTTGCTTTCTTTGGGGCGGCCTATATTTTTAATACTGTCCTATCGAGAACTATAATAGTTTCCGTTTCCAAACTATGGCCCTTCTTTGCCATATCTTCGCGTACAATGTCGTCTACCCGTCCTATTTGCTTTACTTGCCCCATGCTGCGCCCGGTCTTAAATAGTGTATCGGCGAACTGCTGTAAGGTTCCGGCAAATAAGGATAATACTTTCTTCTGTTGGGTAAGTGCTATTATACCTTTGTTGTCGCCTACAAAATCGGGTTTTACTTTGGCTGCTCTTAATTGTCTTTGTTTTGTATCAATCCATTGTATTAGTTCTTTCGGTACCTCTACGACTTGTTTACTTTTCCGGTCTTTCGGCTGCCATTCTTCCAATTTCTTAGCCCGCTTAGCCTTCAAGTATTTGCCGAAGTCTTGGGGCGTTATGACGATAGGAACCATAACACACCGGCAATTAGGGTGCCACCCCGTCCATCGGAAAGTCTTAGGGTATCGGCCTGCCATAGTATCGCAAATGTCTACAAGCCGCTTTACCTTACCGTTTACGGTGGTCGTATGGTTGTTACTTAGCCGAATTTCATACCCGGTAATAAGTGGGTTATTTTGGTAGCTTTCCCACTCTGCACGACGGTAGGCGGCGTTCATTTCGGTACGAACCAAGCGCAAGGCGTTTTTATACGCCGACCTATATACGCCTTGGCCGGGGTGGTACTTTTTCGCCGCTTCGCTTAGTTCAAGGTTCCCGGTTTCCTTATTCCGTACCCGTCGAAATAATGCGTTAGGATTATTCAAATAACCCTTTATCCCGCTTGCTATTTCTTTTTGCTCCTTTACCTTCAAGTATGCCGTTTTGTATAATTGTTTCAAGTTCTTGTTTGGCATTGCCTGTTAGGTTCCATACGCGCGAAGACAATGTAAGCCCCCACGTTCGGCTGCTGCGAAAGCGTGAGCGGTCATACCTTGCGCCCTGCGTTCCTTTGTTGCGGCTTCGCAAAGTTCATTTATAGCCTTTCGTTTATCGTCCGTTGTACCTAATTGGGCAAGTATCGGGATTCGTGCGTCTTTTTCTCCTTGGATATATCCACGTTGTACGCCGTTTTGAATAATTATACCGGCCTTAGTTGCAAGGTCGCTTAGGTATTGATTAAGTCGTTTTTCGGCGGCCGGGTTTCCTTTCCAAGTGAAAGTATCGCCGGCTTCTATCGCTTTGCGGACTTCGGCAAGTTCCAACGCTGCACGGTAAGTGCGCCCGTACAGGTTGGAAAGTTGCCGTTCTATGTTGGCTAAATATTGTATTAACTTTTTTCGTTGTTCGTCCATTACTTAAAAGGCTGGCTACGGCTTGCGCCAAATTTTGTTTTAATAACCCGTTTAATTCGTTGCAAGGCCCGCTAATTACGTCGTAGCCTTTACTTTCGACGTATAGGGCGTAGTCGGCCCCGGCAACAACTACGGCGACAATAGAGTTAGGCCAATTTGCGGCAGCTTGTTCAGCTACTTTTTTACCGAGGGCGGCTCCTTCACTTCCTTTTTCTCCGTTTCTTGCTTCGAAGTTATCCGTAACCTTCTTCCCGTGGTCGTATATAACAAACCCAATAGAACCGCGCAATAGCCCGGAATCGTCTATATAATTGGGTTGGTGGGAATGTTTCTAAATTCCTCGGACAACGAAGGTAAATTTCTTGCATTTTTACGGTGTCTAAACATGCTAATTCTATCGCTTGTATAACTGCGTCCTGTATGTCTTCCACCTTTGCGTAAACTCCTTCAAAAAGTTTATCTATGTCGAATTTTGCTACTATGTTACCCATATCTTAAATCGTTGGTTCTTGCCCTAAAAGGTCGTTATACATTTGCCCGCCTTCTTCGCTTTCGATTTGGGCTATTTCTTCTTCTGTGTCGTTTACCCAGCCCAACTGTTGTACGGCCGTCTTCCGCGAACAAATAGCCTTCTGACCGGTGGCCGAAAGAAGAAGGTTTACGTTCGCCGCTTCGTCCTCAATCATAAACGGTACTATTTCGGGTTCGATAATAAGGCTACCGCAAGCGTCTACAAAAGCCTTATCCTTGGCGTTCATTTGTGCTAAAACGCCTGTATTACGCTTAATCGACGCTGCAAATAATCGTCGAACACCTCGCATTTGTCCTGTACTTTTAGGTGCGCGTCCATAAATAGCAACTTCAAGGCTACACCCGAAACGGCCCCGATACCCTTTACCGAATCGAAAGCAATATCCGGCGTTTGCGTAATGGTGTAAATCATACGCAAAAGGGTTTCTATCTCTAATTTGACGCTTTCGGGGGCTTGCGCCCAGCCTTTAGATATTGTGCGGTCGCGCCTTCTTCGCCCTCGATAACGGCCCCGCTTTCGCCCTTCTTGGCCCAACCCAAAATAGTACCCGTAGTAAAGATTTTCGGGCTTGCGTGGTAGTCGTTGGTATCGGCGAAATTGGAAAGCAACTTTTCCAAGCGGTCTATAAGGTTCTGCACGTCTTCCCATTCTACGGCAGGCTGGCGGCCATAAATAACCGGAATTTTGCCTATTTGGTTCTTCTTGGGGTAGCCGTCCAATAATTGCCATTGGTTGCTCGTAAGCGTCCATTTCCGTATTTCGGTATCGGTATAGGTTTCGAAATAGGTATGTTTTACCCCGCGCTATCCTTTACGACGTATTCGCGGGAGAAAGCTACCATATCGCCCGTTTCGTCGAAGTAAGGGTAAAGCCTATCGCCGAACAATGGGCTAAAAATGGCTACCCCGAAGTTTGTGCGTCGAATCGAAGCCGTAGTTTTCGTCGGTTTCTCCACCGGGTACCAAAGTTCGGCCGCTTCCGTACTGCTGTAAATGGCCCGCGCTACCTTGCGGTTAAGGGTTCGGCTTTTGGTGTCGAACAAAACGCGCTTTACAGCCTTCAAAACGTCGGCTTCCTTAGTGCCTTCTTCCGGTTCCGCGTTAAGGGTTACGGGGTTTCCAAACGTGAAGGCTACGGCCCGCTTTACTATAAGTTTCTGAATCGCCAAGGCTACGCGGGCTACCGGCTCAATACGGAAGTTTTCGGTTTCCCCCGTCGCCATTGGTAACGGTCTTTATGTTCTTCTTTTTCTTCGTCGTTTATATCGAAGTCGGAAAGGTCTACTTTTACCTTCTTATCCCTACGCTTTACAGGGTCGTTTACGTCGTGGCCTTTGGGGTCAAAAGCTGGGCGATATATTCGGCCGCGTTCGGCTCGGTCGCATTACGCCCGTTCTTCAATTCGGCAATAGCGGTACTATGGTTTCGCCTGCCAAAAGTTCGTTAAAAATTTGCTTGCTATTCATTTTGTTGTTATTTTGATAGTTAAACATTATGCGAAATATCCGGCCGCGCTTTTCTTGCCTGTAATGGGCCGTTGCTCTACGGTTCCGGTCAATGCGTCCGGCGCGTCGTCGTGGGCGTTCTTGCCGACCTTCATATAGTGCGTAACGGCTTGGTAGAAGTCGGGCCACATTGCGCCCACCCGCGCGGGAAATAGGTCAGGTTTTGCACTTCCGCGCTATGCGTGAATATGCGTACGGCCTTGTTTTGGCTTTGGTGGAACCACTTAATACGGGTTTTGTTGTTGCCCATTAACCGGGCTTGCTTCTCTACATTACGCGCGAAGCCCCGGCCGCCGTTGTTACTCTCTACTACGGCCAATTCTACCGCGTGTTTGGTTAGCATTTCGGCCGTTTTGGGTTCGGTGTACTCCATAGGCTTAGCCGTATAAAGCACGTCCAAAACAAAGTTTCCTATCTCGGTTTCAAGGTAGGTTATCGAGCAAAGGAAATCCGCGCCTTCGTCCGCCGTATCGGTATAGTTCTTAACCTTCCGTAGCTTGGTGGCCGGTAGTATATCGTATTCCTTAAAGGGATTTTCGTACATAAGGCCCTGCAAGGGTTTCGGGTCTTGCTGGTAAAGGGATTCAAATACGTGCGGGTTTCGGGTGCGTATGGCTTCCAACTTTTTCTAAATTGTGGCGTTCGGGCCATAGTGCCGTACCTTCTTCGCGCGGGTCGTATTCGGTAGGTGCGCCCTTCTTAATCGCTTGGTATGTTACTACTACCCACCCGTTCGGATTGTTTACCGGGTCGTATATTCTTTGCTGCTCAATAGGCGACCGGCTAAGTCCTTTTCGTGCCAGCGGGTAAATACTATAAAAAGGCGCTGGCTATTGTTGTGTAATCGGGTTTCGGCTACCGTGTCGTACCAATCTTCGATAGCTTCACGAACAACCGCCGACCAAGCCGTTTTAGCGTCCTTATAAATGTCGTCCATTATAAGGGTATCTACCGGTTCGCCGGTAAGCGGGCCACCTACGCCGACGGTCTTAAAGCCGCCCCGGTGTTCTACTATTTCGCATTCGTCGGCATTGCGAAGCCATGCGCCGGCAACGGTCGTAATGTTCGATGAATTAAGGCGCGTTTCCGGGAATATTTCGGCATATTCCGGCGTGTCTATAATACGCTGTATTTCGCGGTTGAACTTGCGGGCCTTCGGAGCCGAATAGCTTACGACGGCTATTTTATTGTCCGGGTTCCGGCCAAGTATATAAGCCGGAAGGCGGCGCGTAGAACCTTCGCTTTTGCCGTGCTGGGGCGGCATGAATACCATTAGCTTTTTAATCTTTCCTTCTGCGAATAAGGTTAGAACGTGGTAATATCGTACATGAAATTCGGCCGGGTCGAAAGTAGGCATAGTAGCACGTGTAAACGGCAAAAGGTCGGTACGTGCTTCGCGTATCAACCTTTCCGCAATGCGGCTATATACTCTATTTTCTCTTGGCGTGTCATTTACCTAATTTCTTTTCCAATTCGGCTATACGTGCGTCTAATTCTTCATCGGAAAGCTGCCCGAACAAATCCTTACCGTCCTTGCCCGTTACTTCGTTGTTCTGCCTGTTCTTCCAATTCTCCGGCTCCCCGTTGGTAAGTGTAAAGATTATTGCGGCCGTGTCCGGCTGGAAATGTTTATCTACTACCTTCTGTTCCTTTATTCGGGGTATTTCCTTCCCGTTTACGTCGAACTTACCGGAACCAACCGTAGTAATGTGCCGTTCCTGCACCGTGTACCCCTGTATCTTTTTAAGAAGGCTTCGTTTGGCTTCGACGACAAAGACCGCCATACGTTCCGCTTCGGCCTTTTTATAGCGTCGGAAAACTCGGAAAACTCCTTTATCCAAGTGTAGTAAGTATCAGGGGTGTATCTTGACCATACGGCATACTTCCGCCACCGTGTAGGTGTCGGTAGCGATAAGCGAACATATCTTTTCGGCTATCTTCTTATTGTATTTCGTAGGTCTTCCCATTCTACAATTTTGTTATTACTACTTCGGGGTCGTACTTCTTAATTCGGTCTAATATGATTTGGCAATACTGCGGGGAAATCTCGATACCGAAGCAGTTGCGTTCCAATTGGTGCGCGGCTATAAGGGTGGAGCCGGAACCTAAAAAGAAGTCTATTACCAAGTCGAACGCGCGGCTACTGTTACGGATAAGTCGGCCGATAAGTTTTACAGGCTTCATTGTCGGGTGGTCTGCGTTCTTCATCGGCTTATCTTCGTGAATAATCGTACTTGGGTGTTCGTTATCGTTCTGCAACTCCTTTACATAGGCTAATAGTTCCTTCTTTGTCATTGCGTCGAAGTCTACCTTATCTTCTATTACCGTGTGCTGGGAACGGTCGTTAATAAAGTAATGCGGGCCGCCGTCCTTCCACCCGTAAAGTATCGGTTCGTGCTGCCATTGGTAATCCTGCTTTCCGATAACGATGTTATTTTTACCCAGACAAGGTGCTGTTTATAGAGGAATCCGGCCCCGGTAAATCCGGTAATAAACGGCACCGCTTTTAATGCAGCGTGGAAAACATAGATAGCCGCGCCGGGCTTGCAACTTTCATATAGGGAAGCGTGTATATCTCCCATGAAAGCCGTAAAATCGGCGTCGCTCATATTGTCGTTCTTAATGTCCGTTTGTATGCGGTTTCCCCTGTCGGTATTGTTCAAATACTCGTTTTTGCTGGCATAGTCTACGTTATACGGCGGGTCTGTTACAATGCAATCGGCCCGCATACCGTCCATAAGCCGGCGTACGTCCTCAATTTTTCGAGTATCTCCGCATAATAGGCGGTGGCAAATGGCCCCTTTACGAATTTCGAAAAGGTCGCCTTCTTTTATGTCCGTTTCTACGTCTTCGGAGGCCGGCGGTGTAAATTCGTCTTCGGTTAATTCCCGTTCCGGTTCTTCGGGTTCTGCAAACTCTGTAACGCCCCATTCTTCGGGGGATATTTCCCACCTTTCAGCCGCTTGGGTAAGTGCCGTTTCGTCCCAATCCAAATTAGCGGCCCCGGTCGCATTGTCGGCTAAGGCCAGTTCGCGCCCTTCCCGCGTGTCTAAATCTATGTCGGTACGTTTTACCGCTACTATTTCTTCGCCGGTGGTTTCGACTATCAACACCTTTTCTAAGCCGATTTGCCCGGCATTTTCTACGGTTTTATTCCCGGCTATAATACGGTTGTTCTTATCCAAAAAGAATAGAACGGCCCGCCCCGAATTGGCGCAGGCTCTTTTCTATTAAACTTTGGCCGAACTGCGTACCCTTGTTAAAATTTACGTCGTCCGGTATAAGTTGGGCTATATCCGCTTCTATAATCTTCTTCGGTGCCATAGGCTCTACGCGATGAAGTGGAATACCAAGCGGGCCAATAGTACGTTAAGGACACCGGCAAGAACACCGACTACTGAAAAAATGAAATCCCAAACTTCCGGGGTTCCTTTCTTGCTGAATTTGTCGTAAAGCTCTTTCCCGGCGGCGGCCGCAATCCCGGTGCAAAGGCCAGAGAAGACACCGAAAAGCCCCACGAAGAAGGCGATAATAAAGCCGGCCGCTAAATGCAGCCATTTGTCCGAACTGAATAAGTAGCCCTTAAAGTTCGTAAGGGCCTGTAAAATCTTCTCTTTCATACCTGCGTACGTTTATTAGTGTGTAAATATTCGCGTTACGCAAAAATAAAAGAAGCGCATTACTATAATACGCTTCTTTATCCAAGAATAATTAAAAAGTTACCAACATAAACGGGGGATATATGCCCGTATAACCTGCTGGAAGTCTTCTAAGGAACGGCAAACGATGTACTTATTACCGTGCGCTTCGGCCAACGCTTGCCACTCCTTTTTGCGTGGGTGTTTGCCGGCTGCTTTTGCTGGGGTCTTAAACTCGATACAAAGTGAATGAAACCCGCCGGAAGGGTAAAGCAGGATAAGGTCGGCAACCCCGGCCGTTACTCCTTCGCCCTTCATAATTGCGGCTTCCTTTGCGTTCCTTGCCCCGCCGTTCGGAACCGCGAAAAGAAGGCGGCCTATTTTCGGGTACTGCAACCGGAACCAAGTAACGCAGTCCTTCTGTATTTGGCTTTCTATATGTCGCATATTATTCGGTTTCTTTTCGTACAAGTGGCAAGCAGGGTTAGTTACCTTTATCCGCTTCAATCCGTTACCCGTTCTTCGGCTCTTTTTGAAGAGCGCAACTTTGCACTATCTTCGTGCTATGGTCGTTTAATTCCCAACGCTGGCGGTGCTTACAAGTCCGGCAAGTCGGTAATTCCTGTTTGGCTCCGGTCTTAACGGCGGCTATAAATTTGTCGTAATCCATAACCGAATATGCCTTTAACCAATCTTCGCGTACCAAAATATCGCGCTGGGGAACATAGGCGTAGAATACGCCATTTACCCGGCACCCGCCCGAAAAAAACGAGCGACCGATAAATACGGCTGCTTCGTAACGTCGGCAACTACTATAACTTTATCTGTGTCGAACATACCTATTCGTGTTTAACCGTTAATAAATACTTCTGTTCCCGTTCGGCCCGCTTAATCAATCGTTCTATATCTTTGCCTACTTCCGTCCCGTTGCCGTTCTGAAAGCCTATCCAGCTTTTTTTCGTCGCAGCCCCGAAGTGCTTTATTTTTAAGAACCATAATAACACCGGAAGAAAGTCTATGTAACTTTACCGCTAAATCACGTTTTTCAATGTTAAGTTTATGTATTTGCGCCTGCAAATCTGCTTCTTTATTCATAATCAATTATTTAACTACGTTTCATTATAAAGCGGCCAATAGTGCGGGCCGCAATCCAAAACCATATTTCCCGAAGGCTGAACCGTATAGCCCGGTTTATCCTTCTTAGTCCTTCTTTGAAGTTTTCAGAAAACCGGCAATACCGAACCCCGGCTTTCGTTTCTTTAAGAAGGTAGGCGTATGCTTCGCCCCGTGTGCGGAAGTATGTATTTTCGTACATAATCGCGCCGCTATGGGTTGTGTTCGGCCAGCCGTATTCCTCGCATAGTTCGGCCTTTACCGCCCACCGGTCAATAGTGAATACCGGAAGGTTTCGGGCGAAGGTGTCCGGTTCATCAATCAAGGCCCGAAGTACCCCGTTTTTTTCGTCTGCCTTAATACGGGCGGCAAGGCCTGTCCTATTTCGCTATTCTCGCCGGGCGTAACCAAAGACGAATAGAAAACTTTACCGGTTTCTATATTTATGGCTATAAGCCCGTGAACATACCCGGAACCGATACAAATACAAGCCCCGCCGTATTTTTCTTCGTTATAGATAGCTACGATATGCTTTATATCGTAATGCTGCTTTATTGCTTTGAATCCCATATACTTATTTTGTTGTTTGTTTGAACCATGCCCGGTAACAAAGTTCCAGAAGCAAATCCGAAATAATGGCTAACCCCTTGAAAGCCATAAGCAAATCAATTGAAGCGGCACGACCGTAAAGAATACAAGCCAAAATATCGTATTCCATAATAGGCCGGTACGCTTTTTTACCTTTTATCGTATAGGTTATTTCTCCTTTGTTCATACCTCTATTTTTTAGCTTCTACTTCTTTGTTTCGCACGATAGTTTACTACCGTTTGGGCTACTCTGAAAACAAGCCCGGTTATTGCGTCGCGTTGGGACTTCGGCAGGCCGCTTTCAAGGTTCGCAACCTTTATAAAAAGTTTTCTTAATACCCTCTACCGTAAATATTCCTGCGTCCTTCAATGCGTCGTACGGTGTCCGGCGATACCTGTAACCTTCTTGCGGAGCCGGTCGGTTGTTATAGGCTTCTATTTCGTAGCCTAAGAACTCGTTAAATTTGTCGTCCTTAATTATGTCCTTTACTTTCATATCTTTTTTGTATGTGTTTAGTAGCGTCGTTTCGTGAAATGGATAATAGCGAAGTCAAGGGTAAGCGCAGAAGCGAGCCCGGCCAATTCGTGGTACTTTTTTCGGCATCATCAAATACCGGTTTGAACCACGCCTTAAAATCGTCTACCGTAAGCCCGTCGTTTTCGGCTAAAATATCCAAGGAAACGGGGCAACCGTCTACCTCTGCGGAATAATCGTAATAACTGATAGATACTATCGGCTTTTCCTGTTGTTCTTCCGCATAGTGATTTACTACGCATTTTTCCCGTCGTAACTCCAACTTCTGTACGCCGACTATGCCGGCCGGAATCTCTGTTATAACCTCTTGGGGGCTACGGTATGCCTTCCCGCTCCATTGGCGTACACTAAGCAACCCGCCGGTAGCCGTTATTTTTTTCTATTTTGGCCCGCCAATACCCGTAATTGCTTCGGCAGGTGTGTACCTTCCGCCCGTCGGCTACTTTGGCTATAAAGCCCGTTTCTTTGCCCTTTACGGGGTGCTTCGGGCCGAAGTGTTTGCCAAGTGTTATTACTGCTTTCATACTTCTAAATTTATTCTAATGGTTCGTCGTCTATTTCGCCTACAATCCATTGTATAGCGTCCATAATACCCTGTTCGTAGCTCATTGCAGGGTAATTTGTTCCTTCTTCAACGGCTTGCATAGCCTTATCTAATACCCTGTTAATCTCTGCGTCTTCTCTTTGTTGATATACATACGGTTAAGTTTTAATTTACTTTTTGGTTATTATAAAGTAGGTGCGTATCTATTCCGGTAGCGTTAAAGACCAAGGCCCGGAACGTCTTGCCCTAATTTTTCTACGGCTTTTTAAGGTGTCTTCTTGGCTAACTCCTTCGGCCTGCTGCTTCTCGAAAACTTATCTACGAGTGCGCTCATAAATATTTTTAGAAGCCCGAACCCTTCTAAAGGTGTAATTCGGTTTTGCCCTGTTAAATGCTTCATGTACTCCCAAAGGGAAGCTTCCATTTCTTCGAGCACGGGGCTTAATTTCTTTCCTATCATATCGGTAACGTTAAATGGTAAATCGTCTACTTCTTCGGGTTGCTGATATGCCGGCGGCTGTGTCGGCGCATACGTTGGGTAGCAGCGGCCGAAGTCGTTACGGCCTGCTGGGGGACTTCTGTTTGGTCGGCCCGGGTTCCGCCTAAAAGCGCAATTCTCTAACCCTGCAATTTATGCCGGCTTGTAATACTCCGCCGGCTTCGTATGCCTTGGCCGAAAGTTCGCCGCGAATGAATACGCGGGTTCCTTTCTTCAAATAGTTAATTACCGGGCTTTCTCCCGTATTTTAAGGCGAATTTTACCCAAGTCGTACGTTCGTGTCTTTGCCCTGCGAATCTTTATAGCTTTCGGTATGGGCTACGCTGAAAAGCTATGTACTTTTTGCCCGTTAAAGGTCTTTAATAATGGCGTCCGCTCCGAGGTTGCCAATTGCTTAATACTAACATATTGCTTTAATTATTTGGTTTGAAAATCTTTACTTGTGAATAATCGCGGCGTTTCGTCCGGTAGCTGAACCCCAATAGCGCGTAAGGCTTCCCGGTAAGTATAACCGTTGTTTTGGTAGTTCATAAAGACGTTATAGGCTTTGGGGTGTAGGTCGTACAATAGTTCGAAGCGCGATATTTTTTCTATATGCGCCCGAAGCCGCAAACATACAACCGGTTCCGGTGTGCCCCTTATCGTATAGTTCGCAGTACGGAACTTTGAATTTCCGCAAGTAAGCCCATATATCCGCGTCCGTCCAAATGCTTATCGGATAACTTGCTATATGGTTATTTTGGAATGAATTGCAACCGCCCGCCGTATATACTGCCGTTTTCTTAAAATCGCTTTCGCCGGCCATAATACCCAATATCGGTACTTCGCCGGTCTGCTTATTATACTTCGCAAAGGCCGTTTTTAGGCATTCGCAACATTGTTCGAAACCATAAAAAGGCTGTTTTATTAGATACTGCCAACGGTCGGCAATCTTTCCACTTGTGTACCCGCGCGTTTTATCTGTTCCGTGAAGGCGAATAGAAAGTAGCTTTTCGCTTTTGGTCGTTTTGGCTTGGCGTATGCCGTGAGCCTGTTCTTTCGATATAAGCGGAAAACCATACTTACCGATAACTTCCTTTTACCGTAATTCCCGGCCGTATTATCGTTACTGTTCTCGGTGCTTCTGACGAAGCGGAATATTTCGGGGTACTCGTTGCCGGTATTGCAAAAGACCGCTTTTATATCCCTATCGACAAACCGCCGCACTATGTCGAGCAATACGGTAGAATCCTTGCCGCCTGAAAAGGAAACGTAGGGGGACTTTACCCGTACGGGAAAGGAAGGCTTCTACCGTCCCTACTGCGTGGTCTATCTTTTGGCTTAGCGTCCAACCTTGGCGCGTGTTTAGTTCCTGTATTGTCATTGCTTTAGGCTACTTTTTAGTAATTCGGTTGTTATTTCTTCTACCAAGGCTTCGCAAAGAACACGGGCTATATTCACTTCTACCGCATTGCCGATAAACTTCTTTTGGTCGGCTTGCGTCCCTATAAGTGTAGTTTTTCTGGGGAAGCCCATAATTCGTTTTAACTCGATAATTTTTAACATTCGCATTTTTTATATCGACGATACCGTAAAGGGCCATAAACTCCTTTATTTTCCGCATTGGGCCGCTATCGGTTTCGTAAATCTCTATCGCCAATTGGCCGCACTCCGTAGCGATAAGGTACGGGGGCTTTTTATCCATTTAGCGATAAGGGTAAAGCATGGCTTTTCGACGGAACCGCCGGTATTGGAATATTGGGGATTCATAAGGTACCATTTGCAGGCTATTACGCTTTGCTTGGGGTTTTGTCATTACCGCCGGGCAAGGCTTATCCAATCTGATAATTGCCGCCACCGCTATAACTATTCGCTATAAATTGCGGTTTACCACCAGCCTATCTTTCGTTGTAAGGGTCGGCGAAGGCGTATTTACGGAATGATTGCCGTTTCCGTAATATGCCGAAAGAAATTCGGCCCCTACTAAACTATGGTGGTCTACGGTCGTAATGGTTCCCGCTACGTTGTCTACGCTGGAAACTTTGCTTTCCGGGTGTCCGCTAAAATGCTTTGCGAGAAAATGAATGTTCGCTATTCCTAACCTGTTTTGGCAAGCTACGGTAGGGCATGGTTCATCTATCGAAGGCGGGATATGCTTACCCGTCTTCTTATTGACTGAATTATATTTAATCAAAACGAATCCTTCCGCCTGCTACGAACTTTATAAGGCCCGCGTATATGCGTTCCAAGGTCTTAGGCGAAAGCGGTTTTTTACGATTAAAGATACTTTCCCTTCATCGGCAAAGTCAAAACTTCCTTTACGGGTTTCCACTTCGCCAAAGGCGCCGAAAAGGTCGCCGCCCCCGGTCTTTTGAGTGGGTAGGCTTCGGCCATATAGGTAGGTACGGTTTGGCAAATATCCCGAAAGAAACGCTTTCGGCTGGTATATGCCCATAATCCGCCGCGTTAAGTATTCTATGGTCGAACTTGTACCCAGGCTTTTACGTTATCTACCCAATTGGTATAAAGCCGCCCTTTGTCCCTGCTAATTGGTTTTCCGTTTTCGTCCAAGTCGCCCCAGGCTCATAAATTCCTCTACATTCTCGATTTGGATATAATCGGGGTAAGGGCTTCTATATACCTAAACAAATGTTCGGCAAGGGTGCGGCTATCTGCGTCGCGGGGCTGGCCACCTTTGGCACGGCTGAAATTGGTACATTCAAGCGAAGCCCAAAAGTACAACTTTCGCCATAGGGTACATTCGGCGCATTTCGGCCGTATGTTCTTCCAATGGGCGCAAGTCCAAAGTTCGCATATCTTCCGTATAGTGCTGCGCTTCGGGGTGGTTGGCCGCGTGGCTCGCTATGGCGTTCGCGTCGTGGTTTTACGCAAGCTATAACCTTCGCGCATTTATGCCCCTTATAGTTGGCCTTCTCTACGCCTGTACTTGTTCCGCCTGCACCGCAAAACAAGTCTATATATAGTAATCTAATGCCGTTCATTTCGTATTATAGTCAGACGCTTTCGCGGAAAATTAGTCTTTGATAGGTGGGCTTTCACTGCGTTTACATAAGCCCCTAAATTCGGGGTGTATTGGTAATCGTCCGGGAACTTTTTAAGGTAGTAGATAATTGTAGCGTGGTTCCGTTTCATCTCCTTTGCAATCCTTACTACCGTCGCCCCTTCTTCCCGGCGGGTATAGCTGGGCGAAAATCATGCGGGCAAAGACGTGCTTTTGCTCTCGACTTTCGCCTACAATATCGTAGAAGGCAACGCCCATGCCTTCGGCTATTGCCTGCTTTATGTTCTGAAAGGTCGGTACTTCTTCGTAAATAATTGTCTTACCTGTCAATTCGGCTAAATTCTTTTTCAAGTGTAGCCCTTTGGAAAATCCCCAATCGGGCAACAAATAGATAGCCTTGCACCCCATAAGTAGAAAGTACGTCCATAGCTACGTGAACTTCCCAAGAGGCATTAGCCGGAATACCGTTTTTAAGTGGGTTTACCACCTCGTAACCTTTGGCTTTTAACATGGTTTCCGCTGCTTCGAATTTGGCCGCTACTTCTTCTATTGGCCGGCCGCTTATCTGTCCCGAAATGTATATCTTTTCCATATTGGCTATTATTTTCTATAAGAGTTGTTTATAAACGGGATTCTGTCGAACATTTCCGTAAATCGGTCGGCTATACGTTCGCCGTATTTATTCGCCAAGTCTTCCGCGTTTAGGTTGCTGGTCATAATTGTAAATAGCTGCCGGTCGTACCGGTAGTAAATCGTATCGACAAAGGGGCTAATTTCGTTTCCCAAACCTTCACTACGGAAGGTTCCGTACCTACGTCGTCAATAGCCAATAGCTCGGCTTTTTAATGCCGTTAAAGCGTTCGGTTCATTCTTCGCTATGTCTGCAAGGCTCTAAGGCCGATACCGTCCTAACCGTCTTTCGTTGGTCGAAATATGCACTTTCGTACAGAATCCCGATAAGGCTACCTATCGCACGGGCTAAGGTACTTTTACCGTTACCTACCGTTCGAATAGCAGAAGCCCCGGTTTACAATTACCGGTAAGCCATTTTGCCGCCTTTCTATATGGCTTTGGGTAGCTTCGTCGTCTATAAACTGCATACGCCGCCGCATAACTTCGGCTATATAACATTCCCGTAACATTGCCGGCACATCTTCGGGGTACTTATCAACCTTAAAGCGTTCCGGTAAAGCCCTTCTTTGAAGTACCGCCCGGAACCGGGTTAAGTCCACCCGTTGCGGCCCCTGTTTTGTTGTCCTTTTCGTCCATTTCCGTTATTCCCTATTTCGTTACGCTCCCAAGTTCTAACCGCCGCTTTCCAATCCTTCATACAATTGCGGCCGACCTTCAGCCGTTCGAAGTATAGTAATCTATCCACGCCTGCGGGTCTACGTCGTTACCCCGTTCCTGGCAATACGCCGCAACTTCTTCTAAGGTGGGTTTCTGAAAGATTTTGCCGCCTTTCGTTTTAGGGGCTGCCTTGCCACTGCCTTGGGGCTTGCCAGCCCCTAATATCGGCCCTTGCGGTAGCTGGGTAATACCTTCGTTCAATACCCGTATAAGGTCGTATTTTTCAAGTTTTTTGCAATACCGATTTATGTGCGTTATTCGTAGGGTTTAAGTTCGATACCCCGCCGTACTGAAATATGATAAATTCGGGTAAAAACGCTTTGCTTCCGTTATTGAAGAAATGGATTCTTCCGGCAAAGGCCTTTTCGAAGTCCTCTAAATCGTACGTTTCGCCGCAATAAAGCCCGGCCACCTCTAAGTCTACTTCCCATATTCCGGCGTTATCGCACTCGCAAAAAAGGTACACCCAAAGCAATTTATAAGCGGGCGGTAAGTCCCTTATAAATCGTTTCTTAAATAGGTCGGTATCTATAAATCTTTTTGCCATTTTGTTACTATTGAAAAAGCTACCCCGGCCCGGAAACCGGGGTAGCTGGGTTAATCTGCTATTGCTCGATAATCGCAATTTCGGGGCTTAGTTCCCGAATGCGGGCTACCTGCCCGTCTATAATTCAGGTCGCGCAGGTCTTCCAAAAGCGGCACGCTCCGGGACTTACAAGTTGCAGGGTTACGTCGCGGCCGTTTACCGAAGCGTAAAATTCCACTTCGATAGTTTCCGCCGGCATACCTTTGAAAATCGGAATTTGAAGGGTAAAGGCTTCCGGCAGGTTACTCATAACCACTCCGCTATAATTGTCTTTGAAGTCGCCCTTTTCGCTCTTTTGCTTCTCTACCTTGGATTTACGGTAGCTTCGAAGTTTTTAAGGAACCGGTTACGAGCTTCATATTCGCGGTTTTGTCCGGGAAAAATGCGCGGTTCATTTTTGAAGAACTGCCCCAACTCGTTAGGTTCCCAACCTTTACCGGCGTTAATCCCAAATTCGGCAAAATTTGGGGTGTTGGGAAAAGACGGCCTACCACCCGGCCCGTAGTATATTCGTCGTTCTCGTTTGTAACGAGTGTAATGCACACCTTTTCGGTCTACCAAAACGTGGCAACGCTTCGGGTTAATTTGGTCGGCTTCGGAAAGTCGCTTTTCTAAGAACTCTACCGGCGCACCGATAACGCCGGAAAGGTCGATTTTACCGGGGCCTTGGGGTCAAGAACTGCGGGGCCTCGCCCTCACGTACGATAATTTCCGCCTGCGTAGTTCCTTCGGGAAGGTTTACTACTACTTTTTGTTTTCGTCCATACTTTTTACTTGTTGATTGTGAAACTTTTACTTGGTTTGAAGTGGGCTACTTCGTGCGCCGGTATGATAATCGTAGTACCGGCGGTAATGTTGCGGGCTTTCTTTTCGGCCCGTTTCTTCGGCTGGAAGGTTCCCGAAGCCGCGAAGGTAAACGGGTTCCTTGCGCTGTACGCATTCCTTAATTGCGTCTAATGTGGCTTCGATAATCGGCCTTACGTGGCTATCGTTTTGCCCGGTCTTACTGCCAACGGCCGTAATTAAATCTTGCTTCGTCATTGTTATGCTTTTTAGTTGTTAGTACCTGTTTTTCTTCCGATTTGGAAAAAGTGTTGTTTGTAATTCTTCGCTGTACGCCGGCCGACTCTCGATAAGGTCGCCGTTCTCATTGTAATAGCCGACTTCGCGGGCTTCTTGGTCGATGAACTTAAAGCACCTTTCGGTAACAAATTCGGCCTTCTTTTTCAGCCCTTCAAGGTCTTTTTTTTTCGCTCCGTCGTAAGGGGTTCCAAACGGGCCTTAAAGTCCTTCATCGCGGCCGTCTTTTCTTCCTCGATGTCGTTAATTTCGATGTCCGTTTCCGAAAGGCTTTCTTTCATGCGGGCCAATTCTTCCGGGGTAAAAGGTTTCATATACCCCTTTTCTTCCACCGCGTCGCAATTATCCATAAGGAAGGCTACGCGCTTCTTGCCTTGTTCGAGGTCTTTCCCCTAATTCTCTTTCCATGTTTCGTTATTTTTTGATTAAAAAGAAAATCGTTATAAAGACCTTCGAACTGACGGCCCGCGTACGTGGCGAGTTCACGGGGTTTTATAGCAAAGCCGAGAGCCGATATCCGCATTCGTATCCGAAGCCGCGTCATCCGTACTCGCGCACGAAAAGCCGGCAGACGCGGGATTATACACGAACCAAGGCCAATATTTGTACTCGTTGCTATTGGCCCAATCCGGCCGCCAACCTTCGTTAAGGGCTTCGGCAATGGTCTTTAACTTGCGGTAGGTTATTTCGTCCTTGGTAAAGCCTAACTTCGCTAATACGGTTTCGTTCATCGGCTCAATGCCAAGCACCGCGCAAGCGTCCGCGTAGGTCTTTACGCGCTTGGTAATGTCCTTCGGGGCAACCGTTTTTACGGCCTGTAATACGGTCGTATTAACCCCAACTTCTCGGCCAATCGTTCGGCTTCCTTGCTGGCCGCCTGTTCGTTCTCGTGTTTGTACGTCGGTGCGCCTTGGCCTTCGGCGTAAACCATAAAAACTTCTTTTCCATTTTGTTATTTGTTAAAAAGTGAACTTTGTTTTTCTTCCCTCTTTTGCTCGTAAAGTATTCGCCTTTGTCGCGCAATACTCAACCGGACGGCCTAATAGCGTCTTCACGCCCTTTTAGGCTTTTCTTCGTACTCCAATAGTTCCGCTTCGCTTTGGGCGATAAAAGACCCGTCGGAAGTGGCTATTAAGCCCGGTATAAGGTCGTTTGTCCTTATGTGGTTTATAATCTTCCTTACCCGTGCGTCGTTTAGTTTATAGGAACCTTTAAGGCTGCTTACGATATGCTTGTTTATTTACGGCATTTTCGCGCCCTATTTTCGTCCTAAGCCCCCGTACGAGAAGCGGAAGAAGTACGCCCATTTCGTAATCGTTTAAGGGCTGCGTTTCTTGGTCAAATCCTTTAATCATATCAAAAGGGGGTTTTGTCGAAATTGATTATTAGCCCCGCTTCGGCTATATGTACGGTCTTACCGGTTGCGGCTCGCACTCCGGCCCGGAATTGTTCAGCGTTGCTGTTACCGTCGGAAAGGTGGATAAGAACAATATTATTTACCCCCTTTATATCGTTGGCTTGTAACGCCTGTACGCAATGGTCGTAACTTAAATGCGATTTTAGCGTACGGTTCCGAACAACGGCGGGGAATGCGTCCGGCCGCTATATTTGCGTCCAATAGGTCTAAGCGGTAATTACATTCTATCAATACGTTATTAAGTCCCGCGAACTTGCAGGGCAAGTAATAGGTATCGGTAGCGAATAGGATATTACCCGTTTCTTCGTGGTTGATGAAGAACCCCAAAGGCTCGGCGGAATCGTGCTTAGTCCCGAAAGGAATAATTCGAAACCGCCGAGGGTAAAAAAGATTTCCGGCTTTGCAAACATTCGCGCGGCGCGGGCCTCTATTAGGGGTGTTCTCAATTGTACCGGCCGAAGCGTAGACGGGTACGGTAGCTTTCAATACTTCGTTAATGTAGCCTGCGTGGTCTTTGTGTTCGTGGGTAATTAGGCGGCCTACAACCTTCGTTATATTGTAGTCTAACGCTTGCTTCACGCTGGCGAATCTTACGCCCGCTTCAATAACAAGGCTTCATGGTCGTTCTCCAAAATGTAGCTATTTCCTTGGCTGCTACTGCTAATACTTTTAGAACCATTGTACTACGCTTCTACGATTTTGCGAAATGCTTTACGTTTCCTTTTTTAGCGGAAGGTTCCGGCCGATGAAGTACATAGCCGTATCGAACTTGCCCGAAAATCGGTTAAGGGCTTTGCCCTGCTGGGCTACGCTCTGTTCGCTCTCCTTCGCCATGTCCGCCGCTTTGTTAATCCGGGCGTTCATTGTGTCGATGTCCTTTGCCGTCAGAATGGCAATACCAAAAATTACTTTCATATTAGAATCCGGGTGTTTTAGGTGCTTGCTGGGTTCCGTTCGTTCCTGCTTGGCCGAAATCAAGAGTTCCGCTCGCGTTGGCATTGTTTTTAACCTCGGCTTCTACCTCGTGGGTAACGTCCTTATATTCTACGTCTTCAACAGGGGCCGCTTTGTTCGTCCGCGTCGCCGAAGTCGCAACCGGTTATATACTCGTAAAGGGGCTTTTTTGGCGCGGCGTTCGGCTTTACCCCGGATTTGGTCGGGGCTGCTGTAATCGTCCTTCTTCACGGTAGCCACTATTCCGAAGCTGTTTTTTTCTCCGTTGTACGTGTAGCTGATTTTGCAAGGCACTTCCGCAAATCCGGCGGTTTTGGCCTTTGTCAAATGATACGTCGATGAAGTATTTTTACGCCGAGTTTCCGAAGAAGGGCCGTATAGCCTTCCTTGGTCGGGTACATTCGTTCGGCAATAATATTAAATTGGTTGCCGGTCGGAAGAAGCCCGATACTTACCGCGTCTATAATCGCGTCCCGAACAACCGGAATAGTATAAAGCGGTTGTACCGTTCCGTTTTTGCGCGGCCGTCCGTTACGGTCGGTAAGAAAGCCTACCTTCGTATTCATAAGCGGCATAAATACACGCTCCATTACTTCGTCAGAAAGAGCACCGCGCAATAGCGCAATTACGTTTACGGCGGTAAATGCCGCGCCGAAGTTGTTTACAATCTGCAAGGCCGAAGCGTCCTTACAGGCAAGTTCAATTTCCGCTTTGCTTCGTCAATTACGGTTAATCCTTTTCTTCTGCCATAACTCATAATTTTTATAGGTCGTTGTTATTCGTTTCCAAAGTCGGCTTAACTTCTTCAAGGTCGCCAACTTCATAGCTTCGTCGGCAAGCGGCGCAGTTTGTTTTTCGGTAAAGAAATTCGCCAGTCCTTTATTACTTGCTCGCCGTTACCGCCTACCGCTATTACGCCCTGCACGTTCTCACTTTCGCCGTCCTTATTGTCCTTAATGTCCGTGCCGATAAGAATAAAGGCCCGGCCTTCATTGCTTTTTACCGCCTGCGAAAGTGTTGCGGCGATTTGCTCCAACTGCTGCGCGAACTCGCGCTTTTCTTTGTTCTCGTTCATAACTTTAATTTTTTATAAGTGGTTAATGGTTAATTCTCTGTCGGTGGTTACAATCAACTTTACAAGTGAGAAGCAACCGGGAATAGTTGGTTTACGCTTTCGGCGTTGTCGATGAATACCGGTGCGCTTACCCCGTGATACAGGCAAAGCGTGTTAATGATGTCAAGCCCGGCGTTTATCTTTCCGGCCGTATTGAGGTCTGCGTACTTAACCCCGTCTACCATTGCGATACAAGTAGGGGTTTCGCCGCCGTTTAGCTGGGGTTCGAACATTCGGAAGCGGACGTTTTGGAACTTACTATTTACCCGGCGTTCTACTTCGTCCATTCGGGCCTTATTAAGTTCGTCTATCGTAAATTCCTGCTTTTCTAAGTCCGCTTGCTGCTGGGCTAATTCTTTTCCCTTGCCAATATTTCGGCCTTCTTTGCGGCGTTCTTTTCAATGGTGGCCCGAATACTTAGCTTTTGTTTTACTTCGTCCAAAAGGGCCGTAAGTTCCCGTTTCTTGGCGGTGCTCGGTAGTATCGGCCGCCGGTATATCCGAAATGGTAGCGGATATTTCGGCTATCCGGGCTTCTATCTCCTTCCATTCGGGTAAGTCTTCGGGGATAATGTCGGTAGATACGGTTACTTCCGGGTTGGCGGCTATTTCCGCTTCCAAGTCCTGTAACTTCTTCGCGTATTCGGCTTTCTTAGCGGCGATAGCTTCCATACGTTCGGAAAGTTGGGCTTCCAATTCCTGTAACCGGGCTTTCTTTTCTGCTATTCGCTGGTTTAGCGTTTTGCCTTCTTCGGTAATCCGGGTAAGGTCGCGGGTCTTGGCTTCGTCGAATTTGGCCCGCGCCTTCTCATGGCGATAGCGTCCATACGCAAAACGCTTGCGTCCGAGCATAAGGTTTCGTATATCGGGCAAATAAGGCCGTCGGTACTTACTTTGTATTCTTCGGCGTTCCGCGTATTCCATTCTTCGCGCTTGGCTTCCACCTTGGCGGATAAGTCCGCTATTTCGGAAGTAAGGGTTTTAATAGTATAGCGAATATCGGAAAGGCCGTTTTCCAAGCGGTATTATAATTTTCTGCTTCCCGTTTGGTTATTTCGTAACTGGTCTTAACCTCGTTACGCTTGGCGTTCTTTTCGTAACCTTCCTTTTGGGCCGCTTGCCTTGCCCGAAAAAATTATATCTTGCTGCTGGTTCCGAAGGTCGTTAATCGCTTTGCGTTTTCCCTGCACCCCTTCGTAGTGTTTGCGGGCCGTTTCTGCAACGTCCGTAATAGCCGCTTCCACTTCTTCCAATTCGGCGGATAAGCGTACCTTTTCGGCTTCAAGGCTTCGTAATCCGGTGCTTCGGGCGTAACGCTGTCTATTGCGTTAATCTCGATAGGGCATTTTTCCAAACCTTCCTTAATCCGGCTTTTGCGGTAGGCTATTTCTTGTTTGAACTCTGCCAAATCTTTACCGGAAAGGCTGGGAAAGGATAGCCGCGAAAATCGGCGCGGCCGGCGGCCACTTCTTCGTATGTTACGCCCCCGGCAATGCGCAGCAATATTTCGCGCTGGGTTTTCCAATCCAACGAAGGGAAGTAAGCCGGGTTCGTAATTAACTTAAAAAGTTGTTCTTCGGTTATGGCCGTTACTTTCTCTTGGAACGCTCCGCTTTAATTTCTACGCCATTGCAGAAGTAATGCGTAGTATTTCCTTTAAGTTCTACTTCTGCCTTGCCGCGCGGTTTTACCCAATCTTCCGTAAAAGGGTGCGGGTAAGGGGCTACTTCTTCGCCGTTTACGTCTAAAACTGCCGTTACGGAATGTTCCAATTTAAGGATAGGGTTCCCGTCCGGGCCGACCGTCTTAACGGTAAATGCGCCTTTCCCGCTATCTGTACGGTCGTTACTGTCTTTGCCGAAAAAGTACCCAAGTAAAAGCGTCGAAAACGGTGCTTTTTACCTGTCGCGTTGCGCCGGCAATGGTGGTTACTTCGCCGAACTTTACGGCCAAGTCCCTAATACCCTTAAAGTTTTTAAGGGTCAGTTCTTTTAATGTTACCTTCTTGTTCATAACAAGTTATTTATTTCGGTTGTTACTTTTTTTTGCTCGCTTTGCGGCCAACTCTAAGGCTTTTTCCGCGTCTACTATTATCAACCTTCCGACCTGCTTATATGCGCCGTCGATTAAGCCGCTTTGTTTTATGCGGCTGGCGGTAGTCTTGGAACATTTGAATAGTTCGGCAATCCCGGCCCGGCCGTAGACGTATTTTTCTTCGGGTCTTTGGTAACGTCTACTTCTATCCGGGGGCTTTGTCCTTTCCCCATTAGCTCTAATAATTCCCCCGCCGTAAGGTCTATAAGTCTTGTATTTAAGTCTGCCATACCTAACTATCTTGTGGGTCTTCCGGTAGCGGAACCCGTTTTATAAGGCGGGCGGCATTAGCGAAGTTGGCAACCTCTAAAAACAAGAACCAAAACGGGGCTTCCGCCGTGCTTGCAAGGAGGCAAAACGATATAGCGAAATACCATACTATCGCCTTCTGTTTTAGCGTCAATCCCGAAAGGGATAATTCTTTAATTAGTTGCTTCATAGCCTTTGCCTTTTATAGTTCCCAAAAATCTAATTCGTATTCCGGTCTTCTTCCGGTTCTTCGTGTCGCCATGCGTTCGGTAACCTTGCGACTTCTGAATAGTCGGTAGGTTTCGCCTTGTGCGTACATTTCATGCGGTAGAATAATCGCAAGGAAGAAGCAGGCTATAATTGTCCGTTTTATAGGGGATAGGTCGAAGGAAACGCCGCAATGTGTGCAGAACCACCATACGCAAAGGCTCCCGTAGCCTTCTGTATTCCTATCTTGCTATAAATGTTTCGAGCGGTATTCTCTACCGTCCGGGGCGAAAATAGAAAGCCTATCGGCAACTTCCTTTTTGCGGCTCCCAAGCCAATAATTCGGCTATTTGGGTTTCGCGCTGCGTTAGTCCTGCTTCGGCTCTCATTTCTATTTCCCCAAATGTTAGTCGTAACACCGTACTTCCTAAATACCAATTCGACGGCGACGGCTTGGCTTGCCTTGGGTTCGATACGTCCGAACTTATAAGCCGCGAAAGTGTTGCGGTTGTTAATCCCCAACGCCTGCCAGAGTTCCTTTGTGGCGGCTTCTACGTCAATTTGCCGAAGCTTCCGCATAAAGCCGGCGTTAAATCCTTCTTTGTAAAATGTCGTTTCGCTCATTTCTCAATATTGTTAAGTATGTATTCAATTGCTTGTTTATGGGAAGCAAAGCTATTCCCGTCGAACTCGAAGGTTTCCAGTAGGGGCCGCCGGCAACCTTAGAGGTGCGCGTTCCTTCGTAGGTCTTTCCGTTAATCGTAAAGGTTAGTTTAGAAACTGTTACCCTTTCCGTAACCCGTCCCCAAGGTTTTATTACCTCGTTATTGCTTAGCGAAATAGTTTCGCCTATCGCGTACGAAAATTCTATACGCTTTGCTTTACCATTAACTATTACTGTCTTCTTCATCTTCTATTTGAAATATAGTGTTACTTGTAATCCTCTGCGTAGGCGACATTTTACGCTGTCTTTCTTGCTGTTAAGTGCGCGGGTAATGAATTTTCGGTAAAAGCTCTACACCGATTAACCCCACCAAGCCGGAAACCCCTACAAGGCGGTTTATCCTTCTGTTTTGCTGTCTACTCCGTAGACTTTCAAGAGGAAGTTTCGGTTAATAAATCTCGTATCGTACTTCATAATTCATTGTCGCTTAAATTGCTTAGGTATTTTTTGCTATGCCGTTTATTTGCTCGGAGCGTATTATTATTATACCTTTGCAATCGTATATGTTACGTGCTGCAAATATATAGCAATGCAGTGTAATATGCAAGGTTTTGCAGCGTAAAATGAAAAATATATTTTTAGACAACCTTCTAATAATTCGCTATATGGGTGTAAAAAAAGAAAGACTTAGGGAATATATCAAGACCCTAAATATTAGTGAACGGGAATTTTGTAGGCAAATCGGCGTTTCTGTTTCTTATGTCAATTCTATACGAACGTCGATACAACCCGACAAAATGAAGTCTATCGGCGAAAAGTTCCCCGACCTTAACCCTATTTGGCTTCTGACGGGGGACGGGGAAATGCTGCAAGGCAATAATACAAACCGGGTTTCGGGGGAACAATAATACGGCCGTTGCCGGTAATGGGAATCGAGTTACAACTAATGATATTGCGGGTATGATTGAACTACAAAAAGGCTATCAAGAAATGATAAAAGAAAAGGATAGCCAAATAGCCCGGCTTATATCTGTAATCGAAAAACTAAGCGAAAAAATAGAGCAATGCCGCGCGTTTGTTGCTGGTTATTCGTATGGCGTTTCAGTTTGGATTTGTAAAACGGGCAGAAATGCCCCAAATTTCAAAGCAAATCTATATAGCTATACTTCTTACCGACCAGCGTACGAAAGTGCCGTAAATCAAAAAATTCGATAAAAATAACTGTGCATAATGGAACCGGAAACAATCGAAATAAAAAGTAGCCGAATACTACGACCAACCCAAATATTACGGGGATATGCCGGAAGCGGTGTTTAATGCCTTGAAGCGGCGTTTATTTCCGGCGCGGAAACTGCCATAGTACCAAAGGCAGCGTTCGAAATGATGTTAAGGAGCCTTTGAAAATGGGCGTAAAGAAGCCTAAGATAATAACCCCTATCGAAGACGGCGTAAACCGCCGTTTCTTCCAAGCGATAGAAGCCCTTGTTTCATTGGGCCGTTTGTCCGCGTTGGAATCATTTTGCAAGAAGCCGGGTTAAGTGCTTCCCGTTATCGGGAAACCCGATTTACTTACGGCGTAACCCCAAGGCCCGGTAAAGTTTCCCGCTATAAGTCTATACAAATAGAAGCCCTTTATTATTTGGTAGCTAAGTATTCCGTTTCTTCCGATTGGTTATTAACCGGCCGGGTAATATGTTTTTCAAAATGAAGCGACTATTAAATTTAATCTATTTCCTAAAAAGGTAGGGGGTGTATTGGTAGAGTGTCGCCCTATTCGTATGCGTGTTTGCTATGCCGGGTACCGGGTAGATTTTCGGGTAGGGTATAGTATCGAACCGGAAAAGTGGAACGAAGAAGAAGGCCGCGTTATCTCCAATACAAAAACCGGTTCCGACAAACGGCCGGCGAAATAAATAAAGCTATTACGGCTTGCGAAGAACAAATAGAAGCCATATTTACCCGGTTCGAACTGCTGGAAAAGGGGTACCGACACCGGCCGAACTTAAAACGGCCTTCGATGAAGCGACCGGGAAGAACCCCAGCTACCGAAGCGGAAGAAAGCGGCCAGCCATTCTATAAAGCCTATGCCGAATTTATGGAAACTATGGGCCGTTTGAACGATTGGACGAAAGCGACTTATACGAAGTTTAATAGCCTGCGTAAGCACTTGGAAGCGTTTAACAAGAACCTTACATTTGACGAAATAAACGAAGTTACCCTATAAAAAGTTTATTACAAGCCTTCATAAAGCCGACCTTCGTAATACTACCATATCTAAAAACATGTCCTTTCTTCGGTGGTTCCTGCGCTGGGCGCACCATAAAGGATATAACCCAAGTAACGTACATGAAACATTTAAGCCGAAGTTCAAAGGGGCCGACGGAAACGCGAAAGAAATTATTTATTTGGAATGGGAAGAATTGTTTAACCTGTATTCCTGCAAATTCCCGCCGTCCCGGTCTTCGCTGGAAGCCGTGCGCGATGTGTTTTGCTTCTGCTGCTTTACCGGTCTTCGTTATTCTGACGTGGCAAAATTGCGCCGAAGCGACGTAAAGAAGGATTATATAAGCGTGGTTACTCAAAAGACCGTAGACGGCCTTATTATCGAACTGAATAAGTATAGTCGGGCCATACTGAAAAAGTACGAAAATATAGGCTTGCCGAACGATAAGGCCCTACCGGTCATAAGTAACGTAAAAATGAACGAACACCTTAAAGTAATGGGGAAATGGCGGGTATCGACGAACCTACAAGGGTCGTATATTTCAAAGGGGAATGTTCGGCACGAAGAAGTATTACCGAAATACGCCCTTCTTACCACCCATTGCGGCCGGCGTACTTTTTATCATAAACGCGCTTAGGCTTGGGGTTCCGGCCGAGGTCATTATGAAGTGGACGGGACACAGCGACTACAAAGCGATGAAGCCCTATATTAAAATTGTCGATAAATTGAAGGTCGCCGAAATGGATAAATTTAACAAGTTCCCGATACCCCGAAAGAAGGGGAAATAAGCCGAACCCAAAAAGGAACCCAAATACGCCTTAACTAATCGGTAGCGCATGGTTCCTTATGTTACCAACAATAGGGCTAAAACGCTGATATTTCGGAAATTTGGCAACGTATGATAGTTCGTTGTTCGTATGTTCTTACAGCCTCTCTCTCCGCTGGACTTCCGGACAATTCCGGATGAAATTAGACAAAAAGCCTATAAATCTAAGATTTATAGGCTTTTTTATTGCCACTGAATCGACATTCCAAGACATCCAAAAGACAACGACTGACAAAAAATCGTTACCAAATCGTTACCTTTTTTGTCCCTTGAAAAAAAGGTAACGATTTGTCCGAAAATGACTGTGTAAAGTCCACATTTTACGAAGTTTATCTATCTCCAAGTTTAGGGATATTCCCTATTCTTAATTGAACTAAACAACGTGAGATATGAAAAGCACATTTTCAATTCTGTTCTACCTCAAAAAGGATCGGAAAGAAAAGACGGACGGGCCATGATCATGGCTCGCATCACCATCGATGGTAAAGTTGCCCAGTTCAGTACCAAGCAGAGTGTCTTGCCTGCAAACTGGAATGTGGAGGCTGGAAAAGTCAAAGGTAAAGATGCGGGTAAAATAAATGCACTGCTGGATGACGTCCGGTCTTCGTTGAATAAAATCTACCACGACCAACAGCAGGACAATTACTACGTCACCACTGAAACGGTGAAGAATGAGTTTTTGGGACACCGTATCAAGCAGGAAACGGTATTGGCCCTATTCAAAGAGCATAATGAAAACAGCAGGAAACAGATAGGAATCTCAATAACGAGACCGACTTACTTGAAATACGAGGTCACCCGGCGACATCTGACAAATTTCATTCTCAGCGAATACAACCTCTCGGACATGCCCTTGCGAGATATAAATCATAAGTTTATTGCCGGTTTTGAGTCGTTTTTGCGGACGGAATGTAAATGTTGCCACAACACAACCGTAAAGTTTCTCCAGTTTTTCAAACGCATAATCATCATAGCCCGGGAAAGCGGAAAATTGCAAACGAATCCTTTTGCAGAATATAAAGTACGCTTAGAAGAAGTTGATAGAGGCTATTTGACGGAGTACGAAATCGCTCTGATCTTAAAGAAGCCAATGGTAACCCAAAGACTGGAACATGTACGGGATTTGTTTATATTCTCGTGCTTCACCGGTTTGGCTTACATCGACGTGATGAACTTGAAAGCAGAAAATATCCGGAAAAACTTTGATGGCAAACTTTGGATAATGACTAAACGAATAAAAACCAATGTAAAAGTCAATGTGCCATTGATGGACATACCTAAGATGATTCTCGACAAATATGCAGGTCAACTACCACAGGGCAAATTGCTGCCGGTAATCAGTAACCAGAAGATGAACGCTTACCTGAAAGAGATCGGGGATGTTTGCGGTATCGACAAGAACCTGACTTTCCATACGGCGCGGCACACGTTCGCGACGATGATGCTGACACTCGGAGCGGACTTATATACTACCTCGAAGCTGCTCGGTCATGCGGATGTGAAAATGACGCAGGTGTACGCAAAAATCATCAACCAAAAGAAGGATGATGCTGTCAATTTGGTAAACGGATTGTTCGACTGATCCCCGATAAATTTCCGGGTCTGTCGGCAAAGTTCCAGAAGCCGGAATTATCCACCTTGCGGCTCGGATTTCAAGTTTAGTTTAGTTGGGCGTATATTAAGAAGAAAAACTAAAATAAACACATAGCGAAAAAAGTAAATTTGGGCAAAGCGTAGCGAATTAGCTGATAAAGCGTTCGTTACGCTTTGTTTTTCTATGGGACAGAGCCAACGAAAAGCCAGTATGAAGCCAAATAGCGCAAGAGTTCAGTTACCACCTCGTTACTCCCGTAACGGGTGAAGAATTCTTGCTAAAAAGGTTCTGTTTCTGTGTTTTGCGTAGATTTACATAGCTGTCGGTAACTCACTAATAACTAATTTTGTAACCAAAAAAAGGAGTGAGTTATGCGTAGTACATTCAAGGTATTATTTTACGTGAAGAAAGGCAGCGAAAGCCGAACGGCAACCTGCCTTTAATGTGCCGTATCACGGTGGACGGCGAGATTAAACAGTTCAGTTGCAAGATGGACGTTCCCCACGGTTGTGGGACGTGAGGAACAGCCGTGCTTCGGGCAAGAGTGTCGAAGCGCAGAGAATCAACCTTGCGGTAGATAAAATCCGTGTGGAGGTAAACCGCCGCTATCAAGAGTTGATGCAGACGGACGGTTATGTTACCGCCGCCAAACTCAAAGACGCCTATCTCGGTATCGGCGTCAAGCAGGAAACATTGCTGAAGCCTGTTCGAGCAGCACAACGCCGAGTTTGAGAAGAAAGTCGGGCACAGCAGGGCGCAGGGTACATTTACCCGTTATCGGACGGTCTGCAACCATATTCGGGAGTTCCTGCTCCATACCTACAAGCGTGAGGACATCCCGTTAAAGGAACTAAACCTCACGTTCATCAACGATTTCGAGTATTTTCTGCGCACGGAGAAGAAATGTCGCACCAATACCGTGTGGGGCTACATGATTGTGTTGAAGCACATCGTTTCCATTGCGAGGAACGACGGGCGTTTGCCCTTTAATCCCTTTGCGGGATATATCAACTCTCCCGAAAGCGTGGACAGGGGCTACCTCACCCAAACGGAGATACAGACGCTCATGGACGCACCGATGAAGAACGCCACCCACGAGCTGTACGGGACTTGTTCGTCTTTTCTGTTTTCACGGGTTTGGCGTATTCCGACGTGAAGAACCTCACCGACGACCGCCTGCAAACATTCTTCGACGGCAACCTTTGGATAATCACCCGAAGAAAGAAGACCAACACCGAATCGAACATCCGCCTTTTGACGTTCCCAATCGTATCATCGAGAAATACAAGGGACTGGCTCGGGACGGTCATGTTTTCCCCGTTCCGAGCAACGGCAGTTGTAACAAGATACTCAAAGATATAGGCAGACAATGCGGTTTCAAGGTGCGTTTGACCTACCATGTTGCAAGACACACGAACGCCACGACCGTGCTTTTTGTCGCACGGCGTACCCATCGAAACCGTAAGCCGCCTTTTGGGACACACGAACATAAAAACCACCCAAATTTACGCCAAAATCACCGCCCAGAAGATAAGCCAAGACATGGAAGCCTTGTCGCACAAGTTGGAGGATATGGAGAAGAATATCGGTCGAGCCATCTAATTAAAAACAGAATACCGATGAAAGAAGAAAGGAACATTATCACGATGGACGGGCAGGGCAATATCTCCCTGCCGACCGATATAGGTGCAACCGCCATGACCGAGTGGGAAATCTGCGAACTGTTCGGGGTTATCGCCCCGACGGTTCGGGCAGGGATAAAGACACTCTGCAAAAGCGGAGTTTTGAGTATGTATGATATAAAGCGCATTATCCGCATATCGGATAGATACAGCGCGGAGGTTTACAACCTCGAAACGATAGCCGCCCTTGCTTTCCGTGTCGAATCGTTCGGGGTGGCGAAAGTCCGCAGGGCATTATTGGAAAGGATTATACACGGGCGAAAAGAGAAAAACGACGGTATTCGTGTCGGTTGTTTCGGACGGCAAGCCCAACAGCCGTTGGAAAGCATGATGATATACCAACATGCCAACATACCAACATGCCAGCATACCAACATGCAAACATGCAAACCTATCACTATGGTGATATATATTGCAGGTTCTATTTCTCTTTTCAGAGGAAAGCGGAGCAATCATTTCCGTTTACAAAGGCAAAGCAAGCACGGGGCTTTATGTCGGCTAAAAGGTCAGGCGGCTGCGCCGTTTCCCGATAAATCTTCCTCTCGCTTCGCTGCGAGCGTATTTATCGGGAAAACCTTGTATCCGACCGCCCCATGCAAAAGAGCCTTTGTAAACGGAAACGACCGCCTCGCCACCCACCGACCGAAAGGGAAAAAATAAGGTGGGGGTTACGGGGAAGCAGACGGCAGGGACAGCCACCGCAGAAAGGCAGACGGACGGCACGCCGCAGGGTATTTACGGAGAAAATACCGTAGCAGTTAGGGAATTTTCCGAGCCGCAATACTACGTATCGCTGAAAATTCCCCAATAAGGCAAGGGCAACCCCTCTGCACACCCATCGGGGACGGCATTTGCCGCCCCGAAGATACAAAAATCATTGTTTCACAAGCCAAAAAAGAAAGGAAGAATATATGGGTTTCGTAGTTTTACATGGAAAAGGCGCACGGCAGCGACAGCGGAACGACCGCACATATCGAGCGTTTCATCATACCGAAGAACGCCGACCCCACACGCACGCACCTAAACCGCAGGCTCATCGGCTACCCCGACGGGGTGAAAGACCGTTCGGCGGCTATCCAAAGAAGATTGGAAGAAGCGGGGCTGACACGCAAAATCGGAAGCAACCAAGTACGGGCAATCCGCATCAACGTGTCGGGAACGCACGAGGATATGGAGCGCATCGAACGGGAGGGCAGATTGGACGAGTGGTGCGCCGACAATCTGAAATACTTCGCCGACACGTTCGGAAAGGAGAACATCGTGGCGGCTCACCTGCACAGGGACGAGGAAACGCCGCACATACACGTTACGCTCGTTCCCATCGTCAAGGAGAGCGCAAGCGCAGGTAAAGGGAGGAACAGACAAAGAGGCGATACCGCAAGAAACCGACCGACACCGTGAGGCTGTGCGCAGACGATATTATGACACGGCTGAAATTGAAGTCCTACCAAGATACCTATGCCGAAGCGATGGCGAAATACGGGCTGCAAAGGGCATAGACGGCTCGAAGGCTCGCCACAAGTCCACGCAGCAGTATTATCGGGATATACAGAAACTCGCCGACAATCTCAAAGCGGAAGTGGTGGACTTGCAGCAGCAAAAGAAACGGCACAGGAAGAACTAAGACGGGCGAAAAAAGAAATACAGACCGAGAAGCCTGAAAGGGGCGGCAACCACCGCAGCCGCCAACATCGCCGAGAGCGTCGGTTCTCTTTTCGGTAGTAACAAGGTCAAGACATTGGAAAGGAGAAAACACCGCCCTGCATAGGGAGATAGCCGACCACGAAGAAACCATAGAAACCCTGCAAGACAGAATACAGACCATGCAGGCAGACCACAGCAGAGAGATACGGAAATGCAGCAGAGGCACGGCAGGGAGATAGCAGACAAAGACACAAGGCACAAGCAGGAAATATCGTTCCTGAAAACGGTAATCGCAAGAGCGGCGGCATGGTTTCCCTATTTCCGTGAAATGCTCCGTATCGAAAACCTTTGCCGCCTTGTCGGGTTCAGCGACGGGCAGACCGCAACGCTCGTCAAGGGAAAACCGTTGGAGTATGCAGGGGAACTCTACTCGGAGGAACACGGACGGAAATTCACGACCGAAAAGGCAGGGTTCCAAGTGCTGAAAGCCCCCACGGACGGGGCTAAATTGGTTCTTGCCATCGACCGAAAGCCCATTGCCGAGTGGTTTAAGGAACAGTTCGAGAAGTTAAGGCAGAACATACGGCAACCTATACAGCAGCAAAGGAAAGGCAAAAGCATAAAATTATAGAAATTCGATGCATACAAAGAAAATGAAACGAGGTATTTAACTTTTGAGCCATACAACAAAATAATTTCTTTTGCAAAGAGTTATCTTTGCAAAAGAAATCATTGTTATAATCAAATAGAAGAAATGACAGACGGAATCAATACACTACGTTATTCAGATATTTTTTTGGCGATGTATTTCGATGATGGAAAAAGTTGCTTGCATCGGAATCATTCCCATGTTTTAGTATATATGTACTCAGGTGAAATAGTCATAGAGGAGAAAGGGTGAAACGACCCGATTGCATAAAAGGAGAGTGTGCATTTATCCGCAAGGATTTCAGTGTACAGATGACCAAGCAAGCATGGAACGGAGAACAGTTCAAAGCTATTTTCTTGATGTTTTCTCCGAAATTTCTGCGTAGCTTTTATAATAGGTTAGATAAAAACACCCTGCCCAAAGATGCCAAACGGAATAAGATAAGTCTGTGTAAGTTGCCCTCCAACCGTCCCGACATCGTAAGACTTGTTCGAATCCATGACTCCTTATTTTAATTCAGACATTGAACCGACAGAAGAGCTACTGCAACTAAAAATGGTCGAGGAATGTATGTGCTACTCAAATACAAGTAAGAATCTGTATGCTTCGGTTTTCGATTTTACCGGGCGCAGTTTGACCCGTGGAAAATCGACATATTGGATTTTCTGGAGAGTAATTACATGAATGACATATCGATGGAAGAGATTGCCAACTATACCGGGCGCAGTTTGTCCACGTTCAAGCGGGATTTCAAAAAGTGCAGCACGCTCTCCCCACGCGAATGGCTGATTCATCGCCGTCTCGAAGCCGCTCATGAGTTGATACGGAAGGGCGAACGCAAGGTGTCGGAAATCTGTTTTGAGGTTGGATTGCAGCTATCTTGTATCGTATAATACATCTCCCGAAAGCGTGACATTGGTATAGTAAAACTTAATATATTCTCATGGATATAGCGACGCACGGAGGGGTCAAACAGTCCAATAAATGTACGTTTCCCATTTTTGCTGTTTTCCAATGTTGCTTCTGAAAAAATAGAAGAACATCCCGAACCAAATTTTGCAGTAATTGCATCATCCGAATTGTTATCGTAAAATGTCCATGAAGCAAGTCCTAAAAGCATATCAGGGGTAGCCAAAAAGAAAATCCCCACTACATTATTAAAGTTTTCAAGTTCAGTAATGGGTGAAATATTCAAATACTGCCTTGTCGTAATCTGCACATTTGCCTTTTCTACGAAATCAAGAACCAATTCTGAAGATTTCTTATATTTTTCTTTGCTTGAAACAAACATAGGCATTTTTTCATTCATGGTCGAAAAACCAGTATAGAATTTACCACCCATACACCCGATTCTATCGGCACTCAAAGAGATTGGTTCACCACCAATCAGCTTTTCAAACTCCTTAAAAAAACAACCGTTGATTTTTTTCAAATCATCATTAATCTGTTTATCAGAATACCAAAAAGCAAAGGGTAATTGTACCTTTTCTC